>OGMT01001127.1_pt1 | contig 14033 bp, 7 predicted proteins | sample 1573271 | NCBI WGS metagenome assembly OGMT01 (sample SAMEA2582000, study PRJEB24529) | metagenome | biome: Human gut stool | place: China | collected 2011 | reverse complement strand
TTATATATATAACGTACAATCTCGGAGATATTATCCCGGCGCCACTGATCCAGCGTACGTCCTTTATTATATCGGCGGAAATCATATTTATCGGGGAAAAGGGGAGCATTCTCCGGGTAACGCAGATAGTCAAAATGTACTCCGTCCACATCATAACCGCTTACGACTTCCCGTACCAGTTTCATCAAATACTCTTTCGTAGCCGGATGTCCCGGATTGAGAAAATATTCCCTTTTGTAAGGGACACAGAGCTCTTTCACTCGCTTGGTGACAGACTGACTGCCGAGAGAAACAACGTGCTTCTTATTCCCCAGTGGGATAGTTACCATCCAGGCATGACATTCCATTCCCCGCTTATGACATTCCTCAACGGCGAAAGCCAGTGGATCATAGCCGGGGTTTCCTCCTGTCTTTCCGGTCAGGATTGAATTGAAGGGTTCGATTGCCGAAGGATATAATACATCTCCACGTGTACGGGTTTGAAATAGGACAGTGTTGAAGTTGGCAGCCTTCAACTTATCAAGAATATCTATTAATTCTTCTTTCTGTTTGCGGATTGTTTGAGGAGTTGTCGCACGTGTACGAGGCCAATCCAGTCCGTACACCGCTGTGACCCATGCGGCACGAACTTCATGTTTGGGTTGCGCAACCATTGAGAGGAAAGGAAACAAAAGTGAAAGAATGAAAATATATCGACGCATATTCTTTATTTTTTGTTTTAAATCCCTGCAAAGTTAGTAAAAGTGTCGGTAATGTTGGGCTGTTTCGTGAGATTATGTTACATTTGCCAAGCTAAAAAACGACACGCTATGATTACATTTACTCTATGCCTGCTGGCACTGATAGTAGGCTATTTTACGTACGGACGCCTGATGGAACGCGTCTTTGGTCCCGACGACCGTAAAACACCGGCTCTGACCAAGGCTGATGGAGTAGACTATATTCCATTGCCGACCTGGAAGATTTTTATGATTCAGTTCCTTAATATTGCCGGACTAGGTCCGATATTCGGTGCAATAATGGGAGCTAAATTCGGTAGTTCTTCTTATTTATGGATTGTGTTGGGAAGTATTTTTGCCGGGGCGGTGCACGATTATTTTGCCGGAATGCTTTCCTTGCGTCATGAGGGTGAGAGTTTGCCGGAAATTATCGGACGCTATTTGGGACTTACGACGAAACAGATAATGAGAGGTTTCACCGTTATCCTGATGATTTTGGTCGGTTCGGTTTTTGTGGCCGGTCCTGCGGGATTGCTGGCGAAGCTGACGCCGGAAAGCCTGGATGCTACGTTCTGGATTATCGTCGTATTCATTTATTATATACTGGCTACTCTATTACCTGTTGATAAGATTATCGGAAAGATCTATCCATTATTCGCCATCGCTTTGCTATTTATGGCCGTAGGTATCTTGGTTATGTTATTTATTAACCAGCCGCCGTTACCTGAGATTACGGATGGACTTAGTAATACGCATCCGGGAGGCTTGCCTATTTTTCCGATCATGTTTGTTAGTATCGCTTGTGGCGCTATCTCTGGCTTTCATGCTACCCAAAGTCCATTGATGGCTCGTTGCATGAAAAGTGAGAAATACGCCCGTCCCGTATTTTACGGAGCGATGATTACCGAAGGTATCGTAGCCTTGATCTGGGCCGCCGCCGCTACGTATTTCTTCCATAATAACGGAATGGAGGAGAACAATGCCGCTGTCGTAGTAGACAGTATCACAAAAGAGTGGCTGGGCGCTGTCGGAGGTGTATTAGCGATACTGGGTGTGATAGCAGCTCCGATTACTTCTGGCGATACGGCTTTCCGCTCGGCTCGTCTGATTGTCGCAGACTTCCTGCATATGGAGCAAAAAACGGTGGTCAAACGTCTGATGATCTGTATTCCCATGTTTATCGTTGCGATAGGAATCTTATTATATAGTCAAAAAGATAAGGATGGCTTCGATATGATCTGGCGTTATTTCGCATGGAGTAACCAGACGTTGGCAGTATTTACCCTATGGGCCTTAACCGTATATTTGGTACAAGCAAAGAAATTATATGTGATAACCTTGATTCCCGCCTTATTCATGACGGCGGTATGTTCTACCTATATTTTTGTAGCTCCGGAAGGGTTTGGTCTTTCCTCCGGTTTTTCTCAACTTTTGGGGTTACTAGTTACATTGATCGTTTTCGGGATCTTCTTAGTCTGGAAAAGAAAGAAAGTATAAAAAAGGCTGGCTTACATTTAGCCAGCCTTTTCTGTCGTTATTGTTCAAGTGAATTAAAGCACTTGTATGCCTTCCTCACGGGCTTGTTCCTCCCCGGAAGGAGTGATTAATTTATAACCCTTGCCGTGGATGTTGATGATCTCGATACCCGGATCGTCTTTCAACAATTTACGTAATTTCGTGATATAAACGTCCATGCTACGAGCGTTGAAATAGTTATCGTCTACCCAGATTGTCTTCAAGGCGTAGTTACGCTCAAGGATCTCATTTGCGTGGGCGCACAACAAACTTAATAATTCGCATTCCTTCGTAGTAAGTTTCGTAACCTTGTCTCCGATAGCCAACGTTTGTTTTTGGGTATCGAACAAGAAGTTTCCTAACTTGTAGAAAGGAATATCTTTCATCTTCTTACCTTTCACACGGCGAAGGATAGCCTCGATACGAAGCAATAGCTCTTCCATGCTAAACGGTTTTGTCAAGTAGTCATCCGCGCCGATCTTGAATCCTTCCAAGATGTCTTCCTTCATAGTCTTGGCTGTAAGGAAGATAATAGGGATATCAGGATTGATAGAGCGAATTTCTTGTGCCAAGGTGAAACCATCTTTCTTTGGCATCATTACGTCAAACACACACAAGTCATATTTATTCTTCAGAAAAGCTTTGTATCCAGCTTCACCGTCGGGATATAACTCCGCAGAATAACCTTTTGCCTGTAAATATTCTCTTAAAAGCATGCCAAGATTTTCATCATCTTCGCACAATAAAATACGCAGTTTCTCGTCCATATCAATCAATTTTTTAATAAAGGTAATGCAATAATAAATTTAGTTCCTACGTTCAGTTCACTTTCTGCCCGGATAGTTCCCTTATGATCCATGATAATCTTCTTCACATAAGCCAGTCCCAAGCCGAAGCCTTTCACATCGTGCAGATTACCTGTATGCACGCGATAGAACTTCTCGAATATCTTTTTCAAATTCTCCTTCTTGATGCCGATGCCGTTATCTTGGATGGAAATCATCAGTTTGCCAGGCTCATTCCAAGTCTTCACCGTCAGTTGCAGATCCGCATCCGGACGTTTATACTTCACTGCATTATCCATGAGATTGAAAATCACATTGGTGATATGCATCTCATCGGCAAAAATGGCAGAGTTGGTAGCTTTAAGCTCCGATTCAATCTTTCCATTATAACGCTCCACTTTCAGTGTAAACGTGTTGATAACACCCGCTATCAGCTCGTTGGCATCCAGTTCCTTATTCTTCAAAGTAGCCTTCTGACGGTCAAACATCGACATCTGAAGCACTTTTTCTACCTGGAACCTCAAGCGCTTCGTTTCATCGTTGATGACACCCGATATATGCTGGAACATAGTCGGAGACTTGCCCACAGCCGGGTCTTTCAACATCTGTGCCGCCAGAGAAATCGTCGATATCGGCGTCTTGAACTCGTGCGTCATATTGTTGATGAAATCATTCTTCATCTCCGTCAGCTTCTTCTGGCGGAATACGATGTAAATCGTAAAGATGAACGTCACCAGCAGTACAAAAGTAAATATCATCGACGGTATCATAAACCTGACCGAATCGAAGATATAATCCTTCTTTCCCGGAAAATGTATCTTGACGATACTCATACGGGCTGGTGGGTCATTCAAAAACAATGGCTGCGAATAAGAGCTTTCACTCCCTGCATCGCTATAATCCGCACAACGGTATACCTCCCGACCTTCCCGGTCTATCACCTTGAAGTGATAATCCATATCACCGAGACCATTCTCTATCAGACCTGCTTTTAGATACTGGTCCAGACTTTTGAAATTAACACGCTCCTCAATCGGCTTGTCGCTGGCATTGTATACCATCTGCAACACCACCTCGTCTACCAATGCACGCTGGTAAAGATAGCGGTTTTTAAGCATCTCTATCTGCGAGCGTGAAGTCTGAGGAATGGTTTTTGCTCCATGTTTGCGTGAAATCATTGCTCTTGGCAATTCAGAAGGCTCGTTACTGAAAGTTTTCAATTCCACCGAAGAACGGACACTGCCATCCGGAGCTGTCATCACAAACCGCTGGGTACGCATCACTCCGCTACTGCTCTGCGATTGTTCCCACGCCTTCTTTTCTGCCTCGGAGATATCCTCATTCAGCCAACGCACAACCTCTGCGGACTCTGCCTCTTTCGAAGCAGCCATCAACGCACGCTTCACCGATTCATCAAATTGTCCGTTACGCATCTTCACCATTTCCTCAATATAGCTTATCTGCAGATACAGCAAACTAAGGAAGGAAAGCCCCATAACAACACCTAATATCCATATAGTTGACTTTTTCATAGTCACAAAATTAACACTCCCTAATTAACACTCCTAACCAATTAACCTGATTTAACCGGACGTTCTCGTAAATTAACCGAAGACCATTTTTTAGGTTGTATTATGAGCATTATAACAAAAACACAAGCCTTTGGTTTGCAAATTTAATAAAAAATTAATCATTCAATTCACAATTCTGCATGTTCTTAATCTACGTTAATGAAAAAAGCCGTTATTACTTGCCATGAAGTAACAACGGCTTTAACAATTGTTATATTAGCAACCGGTAGTTACAACAGCCAAACTACCAACCCCTGAAAATCATTCTTCAGCTTGCTTTGCCTCAAATTCCTTAATCAGTTTATCCTGCACATCACTCGGAACGAGTTCATAGCTGGCAAACTTCATGATGAACGAAGCACGTCCACCGGTCAGTGAGCTAAGTGCCGTAGAGTAGGATGACATTTCCTTCAAAGGCACCTTAGCACTCAGTTTTTCGTAACCGGCCTCGCTGCTCATACCCATAATCATGGCACGGCGTCCCTGCAAGTCCCCCATCACATCACCCATCTTGTCCGACGGAACAAATACTTCCACGTCATAAATGGGTTCTAGAATCTTCGGGCCTGCATTCTTGAACGCTTCGCTGAACGCATTCCGTCCCGCCAGCATAAAGGAGATTTCATTGGAGTCAACCGGATGCATTTTTCCGTCATATACGATGACACGTACATCGCGAGCATACGAACCAGTCAACGGTCCCTGCTCCATACGTGACATGATACCCTTCAAGATGGCCGGCATGAAACGTGCATCAATGGAACCACCCACAATACTATTGACGAATACCAGCTTGCCACCCCATTCCAATGGAACTTCTTCGGTACCCTTGACGTTCATCTTGAACTCCTGACCATTGAATTTATAGGTTTCGGGCAACGGCATGCCTTCGTAGTAAGGCTCAACAATCAGATGAACTTCACCGAACTGGCCTGCACCACCCGACTGCTTCTTATGGCGATAATCCGCACGGGCAGCTTTGGTAATCGTTTCGCGATACGGTATTCTCGGTTCTTCAAACTTGATTTGCAGTTTTTCATTGTTTTCCAGACGCCACTTCAAGGTACGCAAATGGAATTCACCTTGTCCGTGTACAATAGTCTGACGCAATTCTTTAGACTGGTCTATCACCCACGTCGGGTCTTCCTCTCGCATACGGTTCAAAGCAACCATCATCTTTTCTGTATCCGACTCGTTCAACGGCTTGATAGCACGTGAGTATTTGGAGTTCGGATATTTAATGAAGTTGAAACGGTTTTCAGAGCCCTTACCGTTCAATGTATTGCCGGTATGTACATCCTTCAGTTTCACTGTACAGCCGATGTCACCGGCTACCATTTCCTCTACCTTGATACGGTTGGCACCGGCACAAGCATAAATCTGCGCGATGCGTTCCTTGGAACCGCGGTCTGCATTGGTAAAATCATCACCTTCGTGCACTTTACCACTCATAACCTTGAAGTATTGAACATCACCGATATGCGGCTCAACGGCAGTCTTGAAGAAATACAAGGAAGTCGGTCCGTTAGAATCCGGCTTCACCACCTCACCGCGTGTATTGTGCACCGGTGGCATTTCGTCCACAAACGGCACCACATTACCCAGGAACTCCATCAGACGGCGTACACCCATATCCTTGCCGGCACAGACGCAGAATACCGGGAACATACCTCGTGAAGCCAGTCCCTTGCGGATACCTTCGCGCATTTCGTCTTCTGTCAAAGAGTCCTGCTCAAAGAATTTTTCCATCAGGCCTTCGTCATGTTCGGCTGCAGCTTCTACCAAAGCCTTGTGCAGTTCTGTAGCCTTTTCCATTTCTTCGGCCGGAATTTCTTCAATAATGGGAGCGCCACCTTCGGGTCCCCACGAATATTTTTTCATCAAAAGTACATCGATCAACGAATTGAAGTTCGGTCCGGTAGCCAGCGGATATTGCACGGGCACCACCTTCGGACCGTATATGGTTTGCAACTGCTCAAGCACCATATCATAATCGCACTTTTCATTATCGAGCTGGTTTACCAGGAAAATAACCGGTTTGCCCAGTTTCTCGGTGTAGCGGAAATGGTTCTGCGTACCTACCTCGGGACCGTATTGCCCGTTCAGCAGCAGAATGGCAGTATCTGTAACGTTGAGCGCCGTCATGGCAGCCCCTACAAAGTCATCACTACCCGGGCAGTCAATGATATTCAGTTTCTTGCCGTTCCACTCCACATGGAAAACGGTGGAAAACACAGAATAGCCGTATTCCTGCTCCACCGGGAAGTAATCGCTGACTGTATTCTTGGCAGTAATCCTGCCGCGACGTTTTATAATACCACTCTCAAAGAGCAGCGCTTCCGTGAGAGTGGTTTTACCCGAGCCGTCATTGCCAAGGAGGGCAATGTTCTTAATTTCATTCGTCTGATATACTTTCATGATATATTAAGATTTTAAGTGAATAACCTGACATACGATGATGCCGTTAACTTTTTGTGAGGCGCAAATTAGGCATTAATTCAAAGAAAAGCAACATCGGGAAGCATGTTATATAACACACTTCCTCCACCAACAAAGAATATAATGTTCTTCTGCCAATAAACTGCCCGAATTCACAAGTCATCCAACTTCTTGGACGGCTTAAATATTTCTTATAACTTTGCAGGAAAAAGAATCCCCCCCGAAAACCATGAACAAACTACTGTTAACAACACTGCTCGTTCTATGTCCATATTTGGCAATGGGACAGTCCAACCAAAAAACAACCAGGAAAGCCCCTCTCATCGGCATTTCCTGCTCACATCCGGGCCGAAGCTCATCCACACAGATGACGTATACCGAGTCTGTAATCCAGGCAGGTGGAACACCTATACTGATTTCCATCACTACCGATAGCCTTGTCTTGACAGACATTGCCAACCGGCTGGACGGTATCATTCTGATAGGAGGAGGAGACATCCACCCTTCCTATTTCAATGAATCGCCCATCGAACAGCTGGGAGAGGTGGACTCCCTGCGTGATGTATACGACATGGCACTCATCCGCCTGGCTACCCGGCGTAACATTCCGATGTTTGGCATCTGCCGGGGAGAACAGTTAATCAATGTAGCTTTCGGCGGAACCCTTTATCAGGATATCCCTACCCAGCATCCCGACACCACTGTCTGCCACCAGCAGCAGGAACCGAGCAGTATACCAACTCATACCGTCCACCTCACTCCCGGTTCTGCCATGGCATCCATAACCGGACAGACACAACTTTTCACCAATACTCACCATCACCAGGCGGTCAAGCAAGTTGCCCCGGGATTCAGCGTAACGGGTTGGTCGTCAGACAGTATTCCCGAAGCTATAGAGTCTTCCCACGAATATCCGATATGGGGTGTGCAATTCCATCCCGAAGCTCTGGCTACGGCAGGCGACAGCATCTCTGCCAGATTCTTCTATTTTCTGGTTCAAAAGGCAGCTACCTACCGGCATGCCAAAGAGATTCATCGCCGCATCCTCTCCCTCGACACGCATACAGACACCCCACTTGATTTTGACGTTTCCTATAATATAGGTACGCGCGAAAAAACGCAGGTTTGCCTGCCCAAGATGCGAGAAGGAAAATTGGATGGACAATACCTGGCATGCTGGGTGCGTCAAGGCCCGTGCGATGAAGAGAACAGTCTGAAAGCCATTGACCGAGTGGATGAGTTGATACGCCACATCTACCGACAAGTGGAGATGAACGGGGAGCAATGTGCCATAGCCCGCACGCCCGATGATTTGTCCAGGCTCAAGACCGAAGGAAAGAAAGCCTTTTATATTGGCATCGAAAACGGATACGGCATCGGCAAGGATTTGAAGAATATCACCCGTTTCCATGATGCAGGCGTTACCTACATCACCCTTTGCCACACCCGCAACAATGACATCTGCGACAGTTCTTCGGACACGACTGCCCGTTGGAACGGCTTAAGTCCTTACGGTAGAAAAGTGGTGAAAGAAATGAACCGGCTGGGAATAATGATAGACCTTTCCCATGCAGCCGAAAGCACCTTCTGGGATGTACTGAAATATTCAAAAGCACCGGTCATAGTCTCCCACTCCTCTGCAAGCGCCATCTACAGACACGACCGCAATCTGACCGACGAACAGCTACGCGCCCTTGCCGCACATGGCGGTGTGGCTCAAGCCTGCCTGGTAGACGAGTTTCTGAACCCGGATGCCAAGAAAACCAACCTTACGGACTTCATGAAACACCTGCTGCACATGGTTGAAGTGGCAGGCATAGACCACGTGGGCATTGGCTCGGACTTCGACGGTGGAGGCGGGGTCAAAGGATGCAATGGGGACAATGATTTCATCAATATCACCGTCCGTCTGCTGGAACATGGATTTACAGAAACAGACATCGCCAAGATATGGGGTGGAAATTTCCTCCGGGTGATGAAACAAGTACAAACCAAATAGAAAAGACCGAAAAACATCACAAAAAGGAGAGATTAGAGCTATAATCTCTCCTTTTTGACACATTTACATACCCTCCATTTCTCAACTTTCGCATATCTTTGCCCAAAACATAAACGATTTATTAATTATCTAATACCGAATTCTTAAATGAAAAGGAAAATTATTTGGAGTTTTGCATTGCTGGCCTGCCTTTGCTGCCTGCCATCTGCAAAAACAAAAGCACAAACGAAAAATGCCGCAATCATACCCGGGGAAGTATGGAAAGACACCGACGGCAATCCCATCAACGCCCATGGCGGCGGCCTTCTTTACCACGAAGGGACCTACTATTGGTATGGCGAATACAAAAAAGGGGAAACCATCCTGCCCGAATGGGCTACGTGGGAATGCTACCGCACCGACGTAACCGGTGTCAGCTGCTACTCTTCAAAAGACCTGCTGAACTGGAAGTTCGAGGGTATTGTACTTCCTGCCGTGAAAGATGACGAGAAACACGACCTGCACCCCAGCAAGGTGTTGGAACGTCCCAAAGTGATTTACAACGAAAAGACAAAGAAATTCGTCATGTGGGCGCATGTGGAAAGCGCCGACTACAGTAAGGCATGTGCCGGCGTAGCGGTCAGCGATTCTCCTACCGGGACATTCACCTATGTAGGCAGCTTCCGTCCCAACGGTGCGATGAGCCGCGACCAAACAGTGTTCGTTGATGATAACGGCAAGGCATATCAGTTCTACTCGTCGGAAAACAACGCTACCTTATATATAAGCGAACTAACGGATGACTACCTGAAGCCCACTGGTCGCTATACACGCAATTTCGTGAAGCAAAGCCGCGAAGCACCCGCCGTATTCAAGTATAACGGCAAGTACTATATGCTCTCTTCCGGTTGTACCGGCTGGGATCCCAATGTTGCCGAACTGGCTGTGGCCGACTCCATCATGGGGCAATGGACTACCATCGGCAATCCGTGTACCGGTCCTGATGCAGATAAGACCTTCTATGCACAAAGCACTTACGTGCAGCAAGTATACGGAAAAGGAAATGCCTACATTGCCATGTTCGACCGCTGGAAAAAGAAAAACCTTGAGGACTCACGCTACGTATGGCTCCCGCTTGAATTCGGCAAGGACGGCACAATCGCGATACCCTGGCGCGACAGCTGGGACCCGCGTACCCAATGGGAAGGACAAGGCGACTTCTCTGCCGGCAAAGGAACATTCCTATTGAATGGCAAGCCGTTTGTCATCAAAGCCGCAGAGCTGCACTATCCACGTATCCCCAAAGCCTATTGGGACCAACGCATCAAGCTATGCAAGGCACTGGGCATGAACACCATCTGCCTTTATGTATTCTGGAACTCCCACGAGTCTCAGCCGGGAGTGTTCGACTTCACCGGACAGAATGACCTGGCGGAATTCTGCCGCCTATGCCAGCAGAACGACATGTATGTCATCCTGCGCCCGGGACCGTATGTCTGTGCCGAATGGGAAATGGGCGGACTGCCCTGGTGGTTACTCAAGAAAAAAGATATCCGCCTGCGCGAATCCGACCCCTACTTTATGGAGCGTGTAGGTATCTTCGAAAAAGCCGTTGCCGAGCAGGTAGCCGGTATGACCATACAGAACGGAGGTCCCATCATCATGGTACAAGTAGAGAACGAATACGGCTCCTACGGGGAAGACAAAGGCTACGTATCGCAAATCCGCGACATCGTACGCGCCAACTACCCCGGCGTAGCACTGTTCCAATGCGACTGGGCGTCCAACTTCACCAAGAACGGACTCCACGACCTGGTATGGACCATGAACTTCGGTACAGGAGCCAACATCGACCAACAGTTTGCACCGCTGAAGAAACTCCGTCCTGATAGCCCGCTGATGTGCTCCGAATTCTGGAGCGGCTGGTTCGACAAGTGGGGAGCCAACCACGAAACCCGTCCGGCTGCCGACATGATTGCCGGCATTGACGAGATGTTGTCCAAAGGCATCTCCTTCAGCCTCTACATGACCCACGGAGGGACCAACTGGGGACACTGGGCAGGAGCCAACTCACCCGGATTCGCCCCTGACGTAACCTCTTACGACTACGACGCCCCCATCAGCGAATCGGGACAGACCACTCCCAAATACTGGGAATTGCGAAAAGTATTGTCCAAATACATGAACGGCGAGAAGCAGGCTAAAGTTCCCGCTTTAATCAAGCCCATCCGTATTCCGTCTTTCCAATTTACAGAGATGGCTCCTTTGTTCGACAATCTTCCTGCTGCCAAGAAAGACCGCAATATCCGTACCATGGAGGAATATAACCAGGGATTCGGAAGTATTCTCTACCGCACCACACTGCCCGAGATGAAAACCCCGTCCCTGCTCACTGTGAACGATGCGCACGATTATGCCCAAGTTTTCCTGGATGGCAAATACATCGGCAAACTGGACCGCCGCAACGGTGAAAAGCAACTGGAATTCCCCGCCTGCCCCAAAGGTGCACGCCTCGACATTCTGGTAGAAGCCATGGGCCGCATCAACTTTGGACGTGCCATCAAGGACTTCAAGGGTATCACCCAAAGCGTAGAACTTACCGTAGACATCGACGGCCGTCCTTTCACCTGCAACCTGAAGGATTGGGAAGTCTATAATCTCGAAGATACATACGATTTCTATAAGAACATGAAGTTCCAGCCCATCGGCTCACTGAAAGATGAGTTAGGACAACGCATTCCGGGTTGCTACCGTGCCACCTTTAAGGTGAACAAGCCCAGCGACACATTCCTAAACTTCGAGACTTGGGGCAAGGGACTTGTCTACGTCAACGGGCACGCCATGGGACGCATTTGGGAAATCGGCCCGCAACAGACCCTCTACATCCCGGGATGCTGGTTGAAGAAAGGTGAGAATGAAGTGATTGTCTTCGACATCATCGGTCCCAAAGAAGTTAAGTCCGAAGGACTGAGCGAGCCATTACTGGACCAGTTGCTCGTCACCAAACCGCTGACGCACCGCAATGAGGGTGAAAATCTCGACTTGTCCGGTGAGCAGCCCGTCCTCTCCGGCAGCTTCAATCCCGGCAACGGTTGGCAGGAACGCAAATTCGACCAACCCGTCACCGGACGTTATGTCTGCCTGGAAGCCTTGAGTGCACAAGATGGAAAAGACCTGGCTTGCATTGCCGAAATGTATCTGCTGGATGAGAATGGGGAACGTCTGTCACGCGAACCCTGGATTGTCAATTATGCCGACAGCGAAGACGTATCCCACGTCAACTGTTCTGCGGACAAAATCTTCGACCTCCAGGAATCAACCTATTGGAGCACAACAAAAGACACTCCATACCCGCATTCTGTCGTGATTGACTTGGGTAGTACCCGCACCCTGACCGGCATACAATATCTACCCAGAATGGAAAGCGAGGTACCGGGTGGAATCAAAGACTTCAAGGTTTACGTAAAATCCAAGGCTTTCAACTATTAGGCCGGATTTACAACACTAATAGATTCTTTAGACACGGATTACATGAAAAATCATGGATAATAAATGAAGAATATCCATGATTTTTCGCGTAATCCATGCCTAACTTAAAATCAATCAAACAGATTTTCCGTACAATTCATCGTCTACCACAGCCAGCATTCCCTCCACTTGAGCCAATGCCAGCATACGGCCATGAAAAGAATAACCTGCATTGTACCCTTTATCCTCGTCGCCCAACATCATGCGACCGTGGTCCACACGCATCGGCAATCCCGGATTTTCTTTCTCAAAGATACGAATCAAATCAATGAGGTGTCCCCTTCCCTCCAGATGGGAACTTTCGATAAAGTTTCCACCCGGTATTGCCTTCGTACTGCGCAAATGCACAAAGTGGGTACGCCTGGCAAACTTCCTTGCCAGTTCACGGGTATCATTCTGTTCACCCGCACTCAATGAACCGGCGCAAAAAGTCAGGCCATTATGGGGATTGTCCACTGCACTCAGTATCCAGGCAATATCTGCCTCGTCTGTCACAATGCGCGGCAACCCCAATACCTGAAAAGGAGGGTCATCGGGGTGTACACACATATTCACCCCATATTCCTCGCATACCGGCATGATGGCAGACAAGAAATAACGCATATTCTCGCGCAGAGCCTCCCGGTCTATCCCTTTGTATAGCGCCAGCAAACGTTTGAACAGGGTTACCGGCTCCTTGTCACCTTCCTTGATGTTGCCATTTACGAATCCTTGTGTCTTTACGATAATCGTATCTACCAGCTCTGCCTTTTCAGACTCCGTAATCACCTTATCCAGTTCTGCCACCTTGTCCAGCTCTTCCGGAGAATAATCGGCTTCCGCATTCTCCCGTTCCAATATCTTCAGGTCGAAGTAGGCAAAACGGATTCTGTCGAAATAAAGAGAAGATGTCCCGTCTTCCCAGGGATGTTGTAAGTCCGTGCGAATCCAGTCAATCACCGGCATGAAGTTGTAGCATACCGTCCGGATGCCTGCCTTGCCGAGATTGGCAAGGCTTATCTTGTAGTTCTCTATCAATCGGTCACGCTCACTCCCCGCATATTTGACAGCCTCGCACACCGGCAGACTTTCTACTACAGACCAGCGCAATCCGAAGGATTCAATATAATCCCTCAAATCTTCAATGGCTTCCAACGTCCATATTTCACCGTTGGGAACTTCATGCAAGGCAGTGACAACGCCTTCCACTCCTATCTGTTGCAACATGGCAAGGGTTATCTTGTCTTTCTTGCCAAACCATCTCCAAGTCTTTTCCATTCTTTATTATTAATTTTCTTGTTTTTCAGGCGTTCAAACCACCCGTTACCTTTTTGCAAAAGTAAGAAAGAATATGAGAACTGTCCATTCTGAATGGATAGATTTGTTTGTTCGCAATGAAAACAATATCTTAGCACTTCATTACATATATTAATTACGCTTATGCAAGACATAACAAACGGACGTTGCGGCTGGTGCGGAACCGACGAGCTGTATGTGAAATACCACGATGAAGAGTGGG
>OGMT01001126.1_pt1 | contig 14067 bp, 9 predicted proteins | sample 1573271 | NCBI WGS metagenome assembly OGMT01 (sample SAMEA2582000, study PRJEB24529) | metagenome | biome: Human gut stool | place: China | collected 2011 | reverse complement strand
GACAAGTTCCGATTTGGGAAAAGAGCAATCTGACGCTGGAAGAAGCTGCGGCTTACTCTGGCATTGGCATCAACAAACTGCGTGAAATTACGAATGAAGATAAATGCAAATTCGTCCTTTGGGTGGGAAACAAGCGTCTGATTAAACGTCGCCTGTTCGATTGCTTTGTCGAGCAAGCATATTCTATTTGAGAGGCTGCCAAAGGCTGCAAATGTGAAACCGTCCTTTTCTCATTCGCTGCGGGTGGAAATCGCATGGTTGATGTGTTATACTGACACTGACCTTATAGATGCGCTTTTCACAGAAAGGAGCTTCTAAATGCCTGAAAAGCGCAAGGATAGCAAGGGCCGTGTTTTGAAGGATGGCGAAAGCCAGAGAGCAAACGGCACCTACGACTATCGTTATACCGATATCCACAAGAAACGGCGTTGTATTTACGCTAAATCCCTGACAGAGCTGCGGAAAAAAGAGGAAGAACTGTGGCGCGATCTGGCAGACGGCATCGACTACGCCGCCGGAGAGATGACGGTGGCTGATCTGGTTGACCGCTATATGAACCTGAAACGTGGGTTGAAACCCAATTCACTTCGGTCGTACAACACAGCGGTCAAGCGGATTCATGCTGACCCTTTCGGGCAAAAAGCCATCAAAACGGTAAAATTGTCCGATGCGAAAGGCTGGTTCGTGTTTCTGCATGACAGCGGTTTCAAGCAAAACACCATAGGAATCCTGCAAAGCGTTGTCAGACCGGCGTTTGAGATGGCGGTGGAGGATGACATCATCCGCAAGAATCCATTCAAGTTCAAGCTGTCGGATGTTGTGCCGAAGGACGCTTATGTGCGCAATGCCCTGACCAGAGAACAGCAGGAGAAATATCTGCAATTCGTTCAGGACTATGGCGGCAACTATTATGATGATATCGTCATTCTTATGGGAACCGGCTTGCGTGTGAGCGAGCTGTACGGCCTGACACGAGCAGATATCGACTTTGAACGGCACTGTATCCATGTCCGGCGGCAGCTTTGCCGGACGGCTGAAAAGCCCTACTTTGTCACACCGCCGAAAACAAAAAGCGGTATCCGCAATGTTCCCATGACAGATACCGTTTGTGCAGCGTTGCGGCGTGTAGTAAAAGCCAGAGCGTCCACGAAAGTGGAAGCGCTGGTGGATGGTTGCAGCGGATTTCTCTTTCTGGACAAGTCCGGAATGCCGAAGGTGGCAATGCACTTGGAAAACTATATGCGTGGCGTGCAGGGAAAGTTTGAGAAGGCGTACGGCAAACCTGTTCCGCGCATTACACCTCATGTGCTGCGACACACCTTCTGCACCAATGTTCAGCAGGCCGGGCTGGATGTAAAAAGCCTGCAATACCTGATGGGACACTCCAATGCCAGTGTGACGTTGGATGTCTACACGCACAGCAGCTTTGAATCGGTTGAAAGAGCCTTTGAACAGATCGCCGGCAACCTGTGATTTTCGACGCATGAAGCGGAATTGCTTACGCCGAAACTTACGCCAAAACTTACGCCAATCACCCGGTAAGTGGCGTAGATTTGCGTAGAAAAGCGTGGATCGTGCAAAAACGGAGAATCTGGAAAAATCGGCTTGTGGCCTTGATAATTCTACAAAAGTCTACGTTTCCCGATATTCGTGATCCGGCTCCAAAAGTGTGGTTTGGAAGGGCGGCATGTACTAAGCCGTACCAGTCTTTCTTAAAAAGAAACGCCAAAGAGGCGGAACTTTTCTTCGGAGAGGTTCCGCCTCTTTTTATGTATACCCCGCGCCCCGGCTGCCCACCCTAACCACAGGGAAAGGGGGCGCGGGGATGTCTGGCAAACGGGTATTGGCGGTGTATGCCGCCTTGCTGCTGGGATTTGCGGTGGTGCTGTGCCGGTTGTATCTGCTGGCGCTGCACCCCGCCTATGCTGCGCGGGCTGCGGCGCAGAGCACGGTCACCCTGCAGTTGCCCGCCCGACGGGGCAACTTTTACGATGCGCAGGGGCGGCTGCTCACCGGCCTTGAGGAGCGCTGGCAGGTGGTATGCTTTCCCGGGCAGGGAAACTACGACCGCCTGTATGCCTGCACCGATGCCGCCGGGCAGGCGCTTTTGTACCGCAGCCGCAGCCGTGCTGCGCCGTTTTTACTGGAGGTAAGCTGCGACCCCGCCCGCCTTGGGCTGACCGGTTATCCTACCGCCCGGCGGTATGCGGCGGTGCCGCTGTGTCAGCATTTGCTGGGCTATCTGGATAGCACGGGTCATGGCGCTGCCGGGCTGGAAAAGGCGCTGGACGCCGTACTTTCCGGCACAGGGGAGCACAGCAGCCTTGTCTGCGCCGTGACGGCGCAGGGTACGCTGCGCACCGGAGAAACGGCTAGGCTTTTGCAAGCCGACAGCGGGGCGCTGGGCGTGCAGCTGACCATCTCCCGCCCGGTGCAGCGGGCAGTGGAAGCAGTGGCGGCAAGTACCATAACGAACGGCTGCATTCTGGTGCTGGATACCGCCACAGCGGCGGTGCGCGCCAGCGTCAGTGTGCCGTGCTACGACCCGGAGCACCTTGCCGACAGCCTGCAGGCAGAGAATAGTCCCTTTCTGAACCGGGCACTGCAAAGCTACGCGGTGGGCTCGGTGTTCAAGCCGGTGCTGGCGGCGACTGCACTGGAAGCGGGCTTGCAGCCGGTTTTCGAGTGCACCGGCGCGGTGGTAGTGGATGGGCAGATCTTCCGCTGCGCGGGCGGGGTGCCGCATGGACAGGTGGACCTTGCCGCCGCGCTGGAAAAAAGCTGTAACGGCTATTTTATCCGTCTGGGACAGCAGCTGGGTGCGGAAAGCTTGCTGGACGCCGCTAAAGCCTTTGGCTTTGGGCGGAGCCGGCTGCTGGCAGAGGGGTTTGCCGCCGAGGCCGGGCAGCTGCCCACCCCGCAGGAGCTGGCGCAAAGCGGGCAGCTGGCTAATTTCAGCTTTGGGCAGGGCAGCCTGCTGGCAGCGCCTATGCAGGTGGCGGCACTGTTCAACACCATTGCAGCGGACGGCGTATACCGCAGCCCTTATGTGCTGCAAGCCACGCTGGACGAGGCCACCGGCCAACCGGTGGAGACCCTCAGCCACCCCCGGGGACGGCGGGTGATCTCAGCACAGAACGCAGCGCTTTTGCGCGCTATGCTGGTACAGGTGGTGCAGCAGGGCACCGCACAGGATGCCGCCGGGCTTTCCGGTGGGGCGGGCGGCAAGACCGGTACCGCCCAGACCGGGCAGTTCACCCCGGAGGGCACCGAGCGCTGCAACCTGTGGTTTGCGGGGTTCTGGCCGGCAGAAAAGCCCCGCTATACCATTGTGGTATTGCAGGACGGTGCGGTGCACACGGCGTACTCCGGTGCAGCCATCTTTGCGCAGGTCTGCAACGTGCTGGAAGCAGCGGGTTAAATGCGCGGATTCTACTTGCAATTTTGGCTTTGTTATGCTACTATATAGTTGTATTTTTGCGTAGTTTTCCGTATTTACAAATAAAAGGAGCGTTACGATTCATGTCTGTTATCGAAATTGTTGGCGGTGCCATTCTGCTGGTGGCTTCGCTGGTCATCGTTTTCCTCACCCTCATGCAGCACACCCACGGTCAGGGCCTGTCCGGTGCCATCAACGGCAGTGTGGGCGGTGCCAACAATGCACGTCTGACCCCGGCAGATCAGATGCTGGCTAAGGTCACCCGCATTGCAGGCGTGGTGTTCTTTGTGGTTGCTATTCTGGCCTGCCTGTTTGCAGGCCGTCTGGCAGGCTGAGAAGGCGTTGCAGCCCCGTGAACGGACGGGGCTGTTTTTCTGTGCAGAAAAAGTGTGGGCAGCCGGTTCTGCGGGCTGCCGCAAAGAGGGGACAGGGAAAGGTGCCCGTCCCAAGGCAGGGCTGTGCTCCGCAGGAGATGCACGGCCACGGAAGTGAAGGAGAAAATATTTTATGGCAATGCGCGATAAAATTGAGCACGCGATCCAGAATCAGCCGTGCACTGTAAAAGATCTGAAGAATAAGTTCGGCGGGGATCGCGGCGCAGACCGCAAGGTGATGGAGGCTGTGGACCAGCTGGTGCACGAGGCTGTCATCTGCCAGCGTCAGGGCGTGTTCTTCACCGTGCGCAGCGGCCGTGCCGATAAGGCGTTGCTGTGCAAGGTGGTAAAGCTGGGCAAAAACTTTGCCTTTGTCATGCTGGAGGACGGCACCAGCGATATCTTTATCCCCGGCCGGTTCACCCGCGGCGCAATGCCCGGCGACAAGGTGCTGGTGGAAAAGTTTGCACATCCCCGGGTAGAGGGCAGCGATGAGGGCGAGATCCTTGCTGTTCTGGAAGAGAAGAATTCTCTGGTGGGCACCATGCACCGCATGGAGGGCCGCCTGAAGTTTGTGCCGGACGATTGCCCCGCCATCTCCATGCAGGTCATGCGGGACTGCGAAGGCAGCGCCAAGGACGGCGACAAGGTGGCAGTGGAGATCCTGCTGCGCGGCAGCCGTCAGGAGGATCACCGCGTAGGTGTGGCCATGCGCTTTGGCAGCTGCGATGAGGCCAAGCGCTGCGCAAAGGCACTGCTCTACGCGCAGGATATCCGCAACCGCTTCCCGGACAAGGTGCGGGACGAGGCCAAAAAGCTGGACAACGCCGAGGTGTCTGCTGCGGACTGCGAGGGCCGCATGGATCTGCGCGCCCTGCCCATCTTTACCATCGACAGCGCCGAGACCAAGGATATCGACGATGCCATCAGCCTGACCAAGACTCCGGACGGAGGCTTTGAGCTGGGCGTGCACATTGCGGATGTTTCTAACTACGTCAAGCCCGGCTCCGAGCTGGACAACGAGGCCTTTAACCGCGCTACCAGCGTCTACTACGCCGATCAGGTGGTGCCCATGCTGCCCAAGCAGCTGTCCAACGGCATCTGCAGCCTGAACGAGGGCGTGCTGCGGCTGGCTTTCTCCTGCCTGATGCGGCTGGATAAAGACGGCAATCTGACCGACTACCGCTTTGTCAAGTCCGTCATCCGCAGCCGGGTCAAGGGCGTGTACTCCGAGATCAACGCCCTGCTGGCCGGCAGCACCGATGACGAGCTGACCGGTAAGTACCACGAGGTACTGGCGCAGCTGCCCGCCATGAAGGAGCTGTACGGCCACCGTGCCCGCCTGCGCAAGGAGCGCGGCTGCATGGATATCGAGAGCGGCGAGGTGAAGCTGATCCTGGACGAAGATGGCCACTGCATCGACGTGAAAAAGCGCACCTCCGGCGAGAGCGAGGCCATGATCGAGGAGTTCATGCTGCTGGCCAACCAGTGCGCCGCCCACTTTGCCCGGGTGAAGCAGATCCCCTTTGTGTACCGCGTGCACGAGGAGCCCAACGCCGAAAAGCTGGAGCGTCTGCACGGCCTGCTGCAGGCCTGCGGCGTCAACGACCACTTTGCCAAGGATGTGCCCACCCCCAAGGAGCTGAGCGCCATTCTGGAAGGTGTGCGCGGCACTGCCTACGAGCAGATCATCAATGTTGGTATGCTGCGCTGCATGTCCAAGGCTCTGTACGAGGAAAAGCCCAAGGGTCACTACGGTCTGGTGCTGCAGGACTATGCCCACTTTACCAGCCCCATCCGCCGCTATCCGGACCTGGCCATCCACCGCATCATGACCGCGCAGCTCAAGGGCACCGACAAGGACACCATGATCCTGCGTTACAGCGAGTTTGCCGAGGACGTCAGCAAGCAGGCCAGCGAGCGCGAAGTCATCGCCATGCAGATCGAGCGCAAGGCCGAGGACTGCTACAAGGCAGAGTATGCCCGCCGCCATCTGGGCGAGTGCTATGAGGGCCGCATCTCCGGCGTGACCCAGCGCGGCCTGTTCATCGAGTTGGAAAACGGCGTGGAAGGCTTTGTACCTGCTTCCAGCCTGACCGCTACCGGTACCATGCTCACCGAGGGCGTGCGCCTTTCTGATCCCGTTTCCGGCAAGAACTGGAATCTGGGCGATACCATGATGATCACCATCGTGCGTGCGGACGTCAATCTGGGCAAGATCGACTTTGAGGTCGCCCCGGAAAGTGCAAAGCAGTAACTTTATAATTGAATAAACAACAGACTGCCCCCGAAGCAGCGCGTTAGACCGTGCTGTTTCGGGGGCAGTTTATCGTAGTTCTCAAAATCCTGGCAAAGTAAAATGCCCACCTGAAAATCAGACAGGCGGGTTTGCCATCATGTAGTCGAAATACAGTCCCTTGTGCAGAGCGTGGGCAAAGCGGGAATCGTTGGTCTCGCCAAGATTATGGCTGATGCCGCGCAGTGTAAGGCTCAGTTTTGCAAGGCGGTAGGCAGCAGCTTTCTTTTTTGCCATTGTAAAGTTCCTCCGAGTGAAATATGGTCTTGTCGCGATCTTATCATTGGCAGGTAGAAATATCAATTTTGTTATCGGATCATAAACAGTACTATGCGCAACTTTACGGATACCATTCCGGCTGCTGCGTTTTGAGATATGGCATTCTGCTGTGATTCTTCTCGGGTTCTTCGTCAGAACGCAGAAAATGCGGAAACTGCTTGATTTAACTTGGTTTCCGTACTAGAATGGAAACTGGAAAGGCAAATACAGTTTCCACAAGGAGGACGCTCATGCAGGAAAAGCTCGATGCGCTGATGCGCACGCAGGCGATGCAGCTATTCCGTCAACAGGGGCTGCATTTCACCATGCAGCAGGTGGCAGAGCCGCTGCACATCAGCAAAAAGACCATCTACACCGTTTACCCCTCCAAGGAGGCGCTTTTACTGGATATGGTAGACCACGCCTTTGCAGAGATCCACCGCTGCAAGCAGGAAATTCTGGCGGGCGGTGGTACTTTGCAGGAAAGGCTGCGGGCGGTCATTATTGCCATGCCGGCAGAATATGCTGCGCTGGACCTGCGGCAGATGAAGGAGCTGGACGAAAAATACCCGGTGGTGGCGGCGCGGGTGCGCAGTCAGTTGGAAAACGGGTGGGAGCCCACCATGGCGCTGCTGGAGCAGGCTGTGGCTGAGGGGGTCATGCGTCCGGTATCCCTGCCGGTGCTGCGGCAGATGATCACCGCATCCATCGAAAGCTTTCTGGCAGACCGCAGTCTGGCAGAAAGCGGGGTGCAGTATGTGGCTGTACTGGAGGAAATGATCTCGATTTTACTGGAAGGAGTGCTGCCGCGATGAAACACAGTTTTTGTGAGGACTGGGAGTTCACACGACACTGGACAGAGGCCTTTGGCAAGGGGCTGCCGGTGCCAAAACAACAAGCCGTCCGCTTGCCCCATACCTGCCGGGAGGTGCCGCTGCACTATGCCACCCCCGCTGATTACGAGATGGTCTGCGGCTACCGGAAGCGGTTCCGAGTGCCGCCGGTGCAGGCTGCGCCCCGACTGTTTGTCCGCTTTGACGGCGCTGCCCATCAGGCGGTGGTGCGGGTCAACGGCAGGGTTGCCGGGCAGCACCGGGGTGGCTATACCGGCTTTGCGGTGGAGATCACCGACCTTGTGGACCGGGAGGGTGAAAACCTGCTGACCGTGCAATTGGATACCCGTGAAGACCCGGCCATTCCACCCTTTGGCTTTGTCATCGACTACCTGACCTACGGCGGGCTGTACCGGGAGGTCTGGCTGGAAGCTACGGCAGAAAGCCGTCTGACTGATCTGTTCGTCTACACGCCCACCCTGCAGGAGGCTGTGGTGCAGTGGACAGCAGAGCTTACGCCCGCAGCCGCGGCGGTCCGCATCCGGCTGGAGACCACTGAGGGCACTTTGCTGGCAGAGCAGACTGCACCTGCGGCAGAAACCGGGAAGATGCAGCTTTCTGTGCCGGAAGCACAGCCGTGGGATACAGAGCACCCGGTGCTGCATCATGCCGTGGCAGAGCTTTTGAACGCAGCCGGACAGCCCATCGACCGCAAACAGGTGACGTTTGGCTTCCGCACCGCAGAGTTCCGGGCGGATGGTTTCTACCTCAACGGCAAAAAGACCTTTCTGCGGGGTCTGAACCGACACCAGAGCTACCCTTACATCGGTTACGCCGCACCGGAAAGCCTGCAGCGGGAGGATGCCCGCATTTTGCAGGAGGAGCTGCATTGCACCGCCGTGCGCACCAGCCACTACCCCCAAAGCCAGTATTTTCTGGACGAGTGCGACCGGCGGGGTCTGCTGGTGTTCACTGAATTGCCGGGCTGGCAGCACATCGGGGACGACAACTGGAAGGACGCCGCCTGCGAGATGCTGCAGGAGATGCTCTTGCAGAACCGCAATCACCCCAGCATCATCCTGTGGGGTGTGCGCATCAACGAGAGCGTGGACGACGATGCCTTCTATACCCGCACCAACAAAATCGCCCATCAGCTGGACCCCAGCCGTGCTACCTCCGGCGTGCGCTATCTGGAAAAAAGCCATCTGCTGGAGGATGTTTACGCCTACAACGATTTTTCCCACAACGGCGCAACGCCCGGCGCAAAGCCCAAAAAGGACGTGACCCCGGATATGGGCAAGGCGCTGCTCATCTCGGAGTGCAACGGCCACATGTACCCCACCAAGCCCTTTGACGATGGCCCGCACCGGCAGGAGCACGCCTTGCGGCACGTCCGGGTGCAGAACGCCGCCTATGCCAGCAAGGAGCACGCCGGGTGCTTTGGCTGGTGTATGTTCGACTACCAGACCCACAAGGACTTTGGCTCCGGGGACCGCATCTGCTACCACGGGGTGCTGGACAGCTTCCGCAACCCCAAATTGGCGGCGGCGGTCTATGCCAGTCAGGGCGATGCCGACCCGGTGCTGGCGGTCAGCTCCTCCATGGACATCGGAGATAACCCCGCCGGGCAGCTGGGCACGGCCTACGTTTTCAGCAATGCCCAGCAGGTCAAGCTCTACAAAAACGATGTGTTCGTCACCGCCCTGCGCCGCAGCGAGTGGACGGCGCTGCCCCACCCGCCCTTTGTGATGGACGATACCATCGGCGAGCTGCTGGAAACGCAGGAACACTTTTCTCCCTCCAAGGCAGCCGCTGTGCGGGACTGCCTGCTGGCTGCCGGGAAATATGGCTTAGCGGGACTGCCGCTGGCCTACAAGGTCAAATTCGGCTGGTGTATGCTGCGCTATAAAATGGCCTTTAAGGACGGCGTGGCGCTTTACGGCAAATATGTGGGCAACTGGGGCGGCGAAGCTACCCGATGGCGGTTCGATGCCGTACAGGACGGCAACGTGGTGCGCAGCGTGACCCTTTGCCCCAGTGCAAAGCTACACTTGGAAGTCAAAGTCAGCCGGACGACTCTTCGGGAAAAAGATACTTACGATATGGCGGCTGTGCGGGTGCGCATTCTGGACGAGAACGGCACCCCAGCCCCCTACGCACAGTTCCCGGTGCAGTTTGCGGTGGAGGGCAGCGCCGCCCTTGTGGGTCCACAGACCGCCGTGGCAGAAGGCGGCATGACCGGTACTTATCTGCGCACCGTGGGCACTGCCGGAGAAGCCCTGTTGACCGTTTCTGCACCGCAGACCCAGCCCGTTGTGCTGCGGTTCACCATTGAAAAGGAGGATGCTGTATGGAACTGACCCTGAAACAGAAAACTGCGTTCGGCATTGGTGCCGTGGGCAAGGATATGGTGTATGCCTTGTCGGCTTCCTACGTCATGTATTATTATCAGGATGTGCTGGGACTTTCGGCAAGCTTTGTGGGGCTGGTGCTCATGGCAGCCCGGTTCTTCGATGCCTTCAACGACCCCTTTATGGGGGTTCTGGTGGCAAAGACCCGCACCCGCTGGGGACGTTTCCGTCCGTGGATCTTTTCCGGCACGCTGCTCAATGCGTTGGTGCTCTACGCCCTGTTTGCCGCCCCGGTGCTGGACGAAGCGGCATTGATGGTCTACTTCAGCGTGGTGTACATCCTGTGGGGCGTCACCTATACCATGATGGATATTCCGTACTGGTCCATGATCCCGGCCGTGACCCGCACCCCAAAAGACCGGGAGAACCTCTCTATGGTGGGGCGCACCTGTGCAGGCGTTGGCTCTGCCCTCATCGCTATGTTCACCATGCTGCTGGTGGGAGCCCTTGGCGGCGACAGCGAGCGCGCTGGCTTCCGCTGGGTGGCGCTGATCGTATCGGTGCTCTTTGTGGTGACGGAATTGGTCTGCTGCGCCGCCATGCGGGAGACCACCCCCAGTGAGATGAAGACCGCCACCGTAAAGGAGATGTTCTCCGCCCTGTTCCGCAACGATCAGGCTATGGTAGTGGTAGGCAGCATCGTGCTGATCAACTCGGCGCTGTACCTTACCTCCAACTTCATCATCTATTTTTTCAAGTACGACCTTGGCGGTGCAGGCTGGAAAGCCACCTACACCCTGTTTTCCACCGTGGGCGGTGCGGCGCAGATCCTTGGCATGATGGTGCTTTACCCCTTGCTGCGCAAAAAGTTCAGCAGCACGCAGGTATTTCACCTGAGCCTTGTGCTGGCACTGTGCGGCTACGGCACGCTGCTGGTGTTCTGCCTGACCGGGCTTTCCCATAGCCTTGCCCTGCTGTGCATTCCGGGCGTGGTGGTGTTCGCCTGCAACGGAATGCTGACCGTGCTGACCACCCTGTTCCTTTCCAACAGTGTGGATTACGGCCAGCTCAAGACCGGCCGCCGGGAGGAGAGCGTCATCTTTTCCATGCAGACCTTTGTGGTCAAGGCTGCCTCCGGCGTGGCGGTGTTCCTGACCGGCATCGGGCTGGATCTCATCGGTCTTGTGGGCAACACGGAGGAGACCGGCCCCGTAGCAGTACAGAGCGCCGGAACGCTGCTGGGTCTGCGCCTGATGATGACGGTCCTGCCCATGTTGGTGCTGGCAGGTGCGCTGGTGCTGTTCCGCCGCAAGTTCGTTTTGACGGATGCCCGCGCTGCCGAGATCAGCGCACAGCTCCACGGGGAGGAAACGCACCATGACTGAAACGCTGCACTGGTACGCAGAGACCACAGGCGGTGTACGGCAGGGCGATGCCCCGGTGCACCCGGGCTGCGGTGCGCTGCATCTTTCCGCTGACCTGCCTGCCGGGACGCTGAAAGCCGTGCGTGCCGAGCTGCCGTGGACGATGGAAGCAGACGAGCGCCTGTTCATGAACGGCTACCAGACATGGACATACAGCCCGGAGCTAAGCCGGAACGGCAAGCTGCGCGGCACCGATCACATTCCGGGATTTCTACTGAAGAAATATGCCTTTGACCGCTACGGCGATTATCATTTTGTGCCCTACGGACATCATAACGGTCAGAGCCACGGCTTTTCCTACTGCTATTTCCGCAAGGGCGGGCAGTTCCAGCTGGTGGCATCGCTGGACGAGACCCCGGGCTACACCATCCTCCGCTACGACAGTGGCAAAGCCCTGCTGACACTGGAGCGGGACTGCGCCGGGGTGGAGCATCCCGGCGGCAGCTTTGCTCTGTTCGACCTGTTTTTTGCCGAGGGCGGCGAGACCGAGGTGTTCGACGGCTGGTTTCAGGCTATGGGCATCAAGCCCCGGACAGAGAAGAAGCTGGCAGGCTATTCCAGCTGGTACAACCGCTATCAGGAAATCACCGAGGACACCATCCGGGAGGACCTGACCGGATGCCGCAGCCTGCTTTGCCCGGGAGACCTGTTTCAGATCGACGACGGCTGGGAGCCGAAGGTGGGCGACTGGCTGGAAACGGATGCACAGAAGTTCCCCCACGGGCTGAAAGGCATGGTGGAGGAGATCCACGCCTCTGGCTTTCAGGCTGGGCTCTGGCTTGCCCCCTTTGTGTGCGAAAAGGACTCCGCCCTTTTCCGGCAGCACCCGGACTGGCTGCTGAAAGTGGACGGCAAACCGTGGTGCTGCGGCAGCAACTGGAGCAGCTTTTATGCACTGGATATCGACAACCCGGCCGTGTTGGACTATCTGCGCCGGGTATTTGACCGGGTGCTGAACGATTGGGGTTTCGACCTTGTCAAGCTGGATTTTCTGTACGGCGCTGCCCCCTTTGGCAACGCCCACGAGAGTCGTGCCGCCCGGATGCGCCGTGCCATGGAGCTGCTGCGCAGTTGGTGCGGACAAAAAGCCATCCTCGGCTGCGGCGTGCCGGTGATGCCTGCCTTCGGGCTGGTGGACTACTGCCGTGTCAGCTGTGACGTAGGGCTGGACTGGGACGATGTGTGGTATATGCGCCTGTTCCACCGGGAGCGGGTGTCCACAAAGCAGGCTATCAATAACACCGTATTCCGGCGGCAGCTCAATGGCCGCGCCTACGGCAGCGACCCGGATGTTTTCTTCCTCCGGGAAGAAAACTGCAAGCTGACGGCAGAGCAAAAACGCACCCTTGCCACAGTCAACGCACTGCTGGGCAATGTGTTCCTTACCTCGGATATGCCGTCTCACTACACGGATGCGCAGCGGGACGAGTACCGCCGCCTGCGCAGGTTGTTTGAACATGCAAAACAGGTAGAAGTAGAGACAGAAAATGGTGTGATTACGATCCGGTATTCTCTGGATGAGAAACGTCAAGAGCTGCGGTGCAGTGCTATTTATAGAGAATAATGAGGGCATAAAAATCAGCTTCACGCTTTTTCGTTGGCCGGAGGATTCTTTATGTGAAACGCAACGGACGTCTTCCTTAGAAAAGTGGCTCACGCCGAAAGCTGTATAAGCAGATAAAATGAAAACGCCGCCAGCGTACCGTGTGATGATTTCACATGCTACGCTGGCGGCGTTTTTGCGTTATAGGGGGATGACATCTAAATCCTACACTGGATACCCCCAGATACCTGAGTTAGTGGATTCGCTGTTAGCCCAAACATCTAATCCAGAAACTCAATTATCCACTACCCCTGTGGCTACGATTTAGATATTGCTCAAATTCTCGAAAACCGCCCTCGACCTGTTTCCAAGGACGAAAACGGTTCAGACTGTAAAATGATGTCAAAACGATATTGAACGAATCACCGCACTATATTACTGGACTTTTGACATCAAGAGTACGCACTCCACGCGACTTCCATTGTCCAAACACAAATCTGTGTCATTTTCGATGATAGGAAGTCGGAATTTGATGGATTTGAGCCACTGACCGTTGGGCTGACGCTCCGGATAGATCTGGACTTCGGAAATCAGATGCTCCATCAGCTTTTTGCGTTCAAGGGGGTTCATCACATCGAAGAGCTTTTCAAAACAGGTGAGAACCTTGTAAATGTTATCGCCTGTGATTTTATCCGCTTCGATCGCCTGCTTCTTTGCACGAGCATCCATCAGGTTGTTTTCTGCTTCTTCGATTTTATCGTACATCTTGTAAAGCCGCTCGTCAAGGTCGGATTTGCGGATGATATAGTGGCGATCATCCGGGTCAAGTGTGTCGATCTCCTCCATGATTTTTGACTTGACGGAGTAATACTGCCGCAACTGCTTTTCAGCGGCTGCAATTTCTTGTTCGATGGCGGTGGTGTCTACTTTGCTGTTGATCTTCTCCTGCATCATGGCGGCAAACTGGGGGTTGCTGACCAGTTTGATGATAACCTCCACCACGGCGTTGTCCAGAACTTCTTCCTGAATCTGCTTGGTAAAATCGCATTTCTGTCCACGCTGCATCTTGCGGTGTTTGCAGCTATAATAGGAAAAGGATTTATAAGCAGTGCCATCCTTTTTGTGCTTGGTGCATTTGTTGCTGTACATTCCAGCACCGCAAACGGGGCACTTGACAAGGGCGGATAATAAATGCGCCTGTTCCGTCTTGCTGCGGTTGACTGGTTCGTATCGTTTGGACTGCGCCAACAGCTTGACCTGTGCGGCGTTCCACAATTCTTCCGATACGATGCCCTCGTGCAGGCCGTCCACCAGCAAATAATTCTCCTGTGGAACCTGATGATACTCGTTCCGGGTGCCGTGGATCTTTTCGAGTTTGCGGCGACCAAAGGCGATTTTCCCGCAGTAGACGGGGTTCTTCAGGATGGCATGAATCAATGTTGCGCTGAAAAGGGGAGAGGTGCCATTTTGACGAGCAAGTTTCTGAAAGCCGTGGGTCTCCAGATATTTGGAAAGACCATTTGCACCTGTGTCGGTGTTTACATATTGC
>OGMT01001105.1_pt1 | contig 14311 bp, 11 predicted proteins | sample 1573271 | NCBI WGS metagenome assembly OGMT01 (sample SAMEA2582000, study PRJEB24529) | metagenome | biome: Human gut stool | place: China | collected 2011 | reverse complement strand
CTTGGCATCTGCCGCACCTCGCTCGCCGTATCGGCACTTAGAATTATGCGGTATTTGCCATAAGTCTTTTTTGCCCTATTATTACGGTGTTATTTTTCTAACTTTTTATAATCCATCATTACACGAACGGCATGTTCCCTTGTACACCAGCTGTGATGCAGGAGGAACATGCCGTTTGTGTTGTGTTTTTAAATTGCAGAATTTTTTAGGAAAAATTGCTTATTTGTGGAAAGTGCTATTTTGTGGGGCTGTGCCGGATATTTTGCTTTGAAGTATAGTACAAGGCAGCGGGCGGGTGCCGAATTTATGCCCATTACCAAATTGGAGTTAGCTCCACATCACGGGGATTTTGCAGGAATGTGTATGCTTTACCACACACATCAAAAGCGCGGTAGGGCGTGATGCCCTCATCCCGCCGAGGAAGCGGCCCCCTTATTGCTCAATAAGCCTTTTATTTTCCAACTGTTTCCAGCCGAACCACCGGCCACCCCAGCAGATCGGCGGCGTGTTCGTCGTGGGTCACCAGCACGGTATCCCGCCTGGCGGCCAGCCGCACCACCGCGGCAGCGGCGTGGCTGACCAGCTCCGGGTCCATGCCGGTAAAGGGCTCGTCCAACAGCAGGGTATCGCTGGGTGCCCACAGCGCCCGCAGCAGCGCCACCCGCCGCTTTTGCCCGCCGGAAAGCCTGCGGGCAGGCAGCTGCAAGGCGGCAGTGCCCATTCCAAGCTGTTGAAAATCGCTTGTAATTTGCTCTTTGTACTGGTTTTCCGCCCCCGGCAGCACCAAGGTGACGTTCTGCACCGCGTTCAGCTGGGGGCAAAGGCGGTCCTCCTGAAAGACCGCCGCCACCCGGCCTACGCCCTCCACGCTGCCGGTGGTGGGGCGTTCCAGCCCCATCAGGATGCGCAGCAGGGTGGTCTTGCCCCAGCCGCTGGGCGCCCACAGCACCGCGGGAGCGTCCACCTCCATGCACAGGCCGGTGAAGAGCGGTACCGCGCCGAACTGTTTTGTCAGGTGTTGAATCTTCAGCATTTTGCCCCCTCCTCTCCCAGCACTGCGCCCACGGCCTTATCCAGTGCAAACAGGAACAGCTTTTCAAAGCCTGCGCTCAGCAGAATGATGACAAAGGTCCACGCAAACAGTTCCCCGGTGGAAAGGGTGATCTTGGCACGGTACAGCGCATCGCCGATGCTGCCGTTGGGCAGGCCGATGACCTCGGCTGCCACACCGCTTTTCCAGCAGATGCCCAGCGCCACGCTGCACCCCTGCCGGAAGGCCGGCAACACCGCAGGCAGCCAGATCGCCCGCAGGCGGCGGCCTGCAGGCAGACGGAACACCTCTGCCATTTCCAGCAGCTGCACGTCTGCCCCGGCAATACCGGTGCGCACCGCACCGTACAGCACCGGCAGCACCATCAAAAAGCTGATAAGCACCGAAAGCGCACTGCCCCGCACCCACACCAGCGCCAGAATGATAAAGCTTGCCACCGGCGTGGCCTTGACCAGCTGCATCACCGGAGCCAGCAGTGCATCGGCGGCGCTCCACCGGGCGGCGCACACCGCCAGCACCACGCTGACCACTGTGCCCAGCACAAAACCCAGCAAAATGCGCCCGGAACTGAAGCCCACCCGCTGCCAGAAATCCGCCCTTGGCAACAGCTGTACCAAGGTGCGCAGCGCCTGCACCGGCGATACCAAAAACACCTCCTGCCCGATGGCCATGGCTGCGGCCTGCCAGACCGCCAGCCAGAACGCCACCGCCAGCAGACGGCGAAAAAACTGCTTGTTCTGCTTCATAAACTGCCCTCTTCCGCTTCCTATTATAAGGTATAGTATACCATACCGCCCCGCAAAGGGGAATGACCTGTGCACCATCTGCGGCGGGTCGGCTCACGCTGTATATACTTTTATTCAATCATCGTATGCTTGACATGAATTTGTATCCAGTGTAAACTGGAAACAATATGCGGTGCAACTTTGGCACCGGCGTAGGAAAGAGGGGACAGTTTTGACGCAAGCGCTCAAGGGCCGCAAGCTGCTGCTTGTCGGTTTTACGTTATTTTCCATGTTTTTCGGGGCGGGCAACCTGATCTTCCCGCCCGATCTGGGTGCAAAGGCCGGGGTAAACCTCTGGCCCGCCTTTCTGGGGCTTGCTATCAGCGCCGTAGGTCTGCCGGTTGCGGGGGTCATCGCGGTGGCACGGGCAGACGGTCTGGACAAGCTGGCCGGGCGGGTGCATCCGGTGTTCGCACAGGTGTTCATGATTTTGATCTACCTGTCCATCGGGCCGTGTCTGGCTATTCCGCGCACCGCAAGCACCTCCTTTGCCATGCTCACCCCGCTGCTGGGCAGCAGTGCCGGGCTTCAACTGGGGTACTCCGTGCTGTTCTTCGGGGCAGCCTTTCTGGTAGCGTTGCACCCGGACAGGCTCACCCGCTGGCTGGGCAGGCTGCTCTGCCCCTGCCTGCTGGTTCTAATTCTGATCCTGTTCGGCGGCTGTCTGCTGCACCCGCTGGCGGCGCAGTACGCTGCGCCCACCGAGACGTATCGTTCCGCAGTCGTATTACAGGGCGTATTGTACGGCTACCAGACCATGGACGCCCTTGCGGCGCTGAACTTTGGTGCGGTCATCGCCATGAACATCCGGGCGCAAGGCGTTGCCCGGGAGCAGGACGTGCAGCGCAGTGCCATCCGTGCCGGGTTTATAGCGGGCGGGCTGCTGCTGGCGGTCTATGCCATGCTGGGACACGCCGGAGCACTGACCGGTGCCGCCGCGCCCGGCCTTGCCACCGGTGCCGAGGTACTGACCGTGCTGGCCGAGCGGATGTTCGGCAAAGCGGGACTGGTGCTTCTTGCCGCCATCTTTATGCTGGCCTGCTTCAACACCTGTGTGGGGCTGATCGCTTGTGTGGGGGAGTATTTCCACACCCTGCTTCCCCGCATCCCCTACCCTGCTCTTGCCGCCTTTTTTGCCGCTGCCAGTATGCTGATCGCAAATCTGGGGCTGGCAGATATCCTACGGTTATCCGTCCCGGTGCTCAACGCCCTGTACCCGGTAGCCATTGTGCTGATTACGCTTTCCTTCGTGCCCGGGTTGGAACAGCGCCGCCGGGTCTATCCGCTGTGCATCGGCTGCACTGCCGTGCAGAGCATTGCCGCCGCGCTGCCGCTTGGCCCGCTTTCTGCTCTTGCCAACGCCCTGCCGCTGGCGGCGTTGGGCTTTGGCTGGGTGCTCCCGGCGGTCATCGGGCTGCTGGCAGGCATCTTTTTAAGCTGCACTGAAGAATAAAGGAGATATTACTATGATCCAGCCTATCATGCACGACCCGCTGTTTCTGGCGCAGAAGTCCGCCCCTGCCACCCCGAAGGACGCCCCTGTTGCGCGGGACTTACTGGAGACCCTGACCGCCCACGCCGATGGCTGTGTAGGCATGGCTGCCAACATGATCGGCGTGCTCAAGCGCATCATTGCAGTGGAAGCTGAGGACGGGTATCTGGTGCTGTTCAACCCGGTCATCCTGAAAAAATCCGGCCAGTACGAAGCCGAGGAGGGCTGTCTTTCGCTGGAAGGTGTGCGGAAAACAAAGCGCTGGCAGAGCATCAAGGTGCAGTATCAGACTATGGACGGCAAACCCCGCATCAAGACCTTCACCGGCTGGACGGCGCAGATCATCCAGCACGAGATCGACCATTGCGATGGGATCTTGATTTAAGTTTTTTACCACGCACAAAGCCCCCGAGGGTGTGACCCCCGGGGGCTTTGCTATGCTGTAACAGAGATGTCGGAATTTTAGCCCTTGACGCCACCAAGCGCAACGCCACGGACGATAAACTTGGACAGCAGCAGGTAGACGACGATGACCGGCAGAATGGCGATGGCCACCATCATGTACACCTTGCCCATATCGAACTTCAGGAAGTCCGCGCTGCGCAGCTGAGCGATCAGGATCGGCAGGGTCTTTTTGTCGGCAGTGTCCAACACCAGAGCCGGGATGAAGTAGTTGTTCCAGCTGGCCACGAAGGAGAAGATGGCCTGCACAGCCAGAGCCGGCTTCATGATGGGCAGCACGATCTTATTAAAGGTATAGAACTCGCCTGCACCGTCAATGCGGGCGGCCTCCACGATCTCCATGGGAAGGGAGGCGTCCAGATACTGCTTCATGAAGAAGAACACAGTGGGTGCCGCAATGCTGGGAACGATCAGAGGGATGAAGCTGTTTTTCAGCCCCATCTTGGAGATCAACTGCAGAAAGCCCAGTGCGGACACCTGTGTGGGCATGGTCATGATGAGCAGGATCAGGGCAAAGGCAGCCTTTTTGAATTTGAAGTTATAGGCGTAGATGCCGTAGGCCGTCAGTGCCGAGAAGTAAACGCTGAGCGCTGCCGAGCAGGCAGACACCAGCAGGCTGTTGCGGATGCCGCTCACCACAGGGATGTTGGCGTCCGTAAGCACATTGCGGAAGTTTGTGATGATGGACTTGCCCGGCATCAGCGAGAAGCCCTTCTGGATCTCGAAGTGGGTGCGGGTGGAGTTGATGATCAGCACATAGAAGAAGAACAGGCACAGAAAGCTGATCAGCACCAGCACCAGATAGCACCATGCACGGCGGGCGGTCAGGATCGCCTTTTCGGACTGGTTTTTAGGCGTATGTGCCATACTTATTTCCCTCCTTTGGCAGCAGCCTTTTTGGCTGCCTTCAGTTCCTTGCGCTGAGCCTTGGTCAGGCCGTCATCTTCCTTGGTCAGCGAGAAGTACACGACGACGCACAGCACTGCACACACAAGGAACAGCACCACAGATACTGCACCGGCCATGCCGTAGTTCTTGCTGAACAGGTGGTTGTTCAGGTACATGATCATGGTGGTGGAGGTACGGTCGGGGCCGCCCTTGCCGTTGGTCAGGATCTGCGGCACATCGAACATCTGCAGGCCGCCGATCATGGAGGTGATCATCACATAGACCAGAATGGGGCGGATCAGGGGCAGGGTGATCTTCCAGAACATCTGGTTCGGGGTGCAGCCGTCCAGCTCTGCAGCCTCGTACAGGGTGGGATCCACGCCCATAATGGCTGCCATCAGCATGATGGTGGTGTTGCCGAACCACATCAGGAAGTTCATCAGGCCCACCAGACCACGGTTGCCCCACACAGTATTCAAAAAGCTGATGGGGGTCTTGATCCAGCCCATGCTCAGCAGCACTGCGTTCACCGGGCCGTTATCCGAGAACAGGGCGAAGAACAGCATGGCAAAAGCCGAGGCCATGATCAGGTTGGGCATGTAGATGACCGTCTTGAAGAAGGTCTGTCCTTTCAGCTTCAGCCGCAGGTCGGTGAACCATGCCGCCAGCAGCAGCGAGACGATGATCTGCGGGACGAAACCGATGATCCAGAGGATCAGCGTGTTGCTGAAATACTTGGGCAGATCGGTCGCGAACAGGGTGATGTAGTTTTTCAGACCCACAAAGTTGGGTCCGATGATCTTCAGACCGCTGCGGTAATACTCAAAAAAGCTGTAATAGATGGTGGATGCCAGAGGGATCAGCTGGAATACCGCGAAGATGATAAAGAACGGTGCAATGAAGATATAGCCCCATTTCGCGTAGCTGATCGACCCTTTCTTCTTTGTTTTTTCTCCCATGAGATCTCCCTCCTGCCGGGTCACAGCAAAACCAAAGGGGCGGGCGAGATACGCCGCCCGCCCCTTTGCTTCAATTTTCAGTTCGGAGTAAAACCGCTTATGCGGGCCAGACCACATCGGTCAGCTCGGGGTACTTCTCCTTGATGGCGGTCTCGAAGTTTGCCTTGGCGGCATCCTCCTCCACGTTGCCGGTGAAGTAATCCTTGAAAGCGTTCTGGAAGCTCTCGTTCAGGCCCTGATCGTACGGGCCAGCATTGGACATATCGATCTTGGTTGCAGCCTCTGCAAACAGAGCGATGTGGTTCTGGCCGCCGAGGAAGTCGGACTTGTAATCGCTCTTGGCGATCTCGTTCATGGCCTTCTCGTTGTTGGTGTAGTCCTGCGTATCCATGGTGATCTGCTTCATGATGGCTTCATCGCAGGTCAGCTTCAGCATAACGTCCTTGATGGTTTCAAGGTTGTCGCTGCCGGCTGCGCCGCAGATCCAGGTGCCGCCCCAGTAGTAGGGCTGAGGGCCTTCGCACACAGCGTAGTCGCCGTAGATGCCGTTGCCAACCTCTTCCTTGCCGCCCTCAGCGGTAGGAGTTGCCAGAGAGTTGCCCAGCAGGGTGAAGTTGATGCCCCAAGTGGAGTAGAAGAAGCCGAACACCTTACCGGTGGGGCCCTGATCGGAAGCCCACTGGCTGTCCCACAGGCTGGACTTGTTGTTGTAGCCCTTGTCGGTGTACTCCTTGGTCTGGTCCACCCACTTCATCAGGTTCTCGTCCACGGTAACGGTGGTGCCGGTGACCCAAGGTGCGGAGACGTTGTTGGAGAAGGTGCGGTATGCATCGTCAAAGCCGGACAGCATCTTGTAGCCCTTGGCAGCAGCCTTGGCAGCTACATCGTTGAACTTATCCCAGTCGGACAGGTAGGTCTGCACTTCGGCGGGGTCATCGGTGCCCAGCACATCCTTGGCAATGCTGCGGCGGTATGCAAACAGACCGGGAGTTGCCTGCCAGGTGGTGCCGCGCTGGCTGCCGTCCACAGTAACGATGTCCTTGGTGTACTGGTACTGACCGGCCAGATCGGAATCGGTCAGGCCGATGTCGGCCTTCACATCCAGAACGTAGTCGGAATCCACATACTTCAGAGCGTAGTCAGCCTCGATCAGGAAGATGTCGATCTTGTCGTCATCGGCAGCGGAGTCCTGATTCAGCAGAGCCTCGTCCAGCTTGTTCTGGTAGTTGTTGTTCTCGTTGGCGTTGATGGTCCACTTCACGGTGGTGCCGTCCTTCAGGGTGGTGGTGGACTTGTCGGCTGCGATCTCCTTGACCTCGGGATAGTAGTCGTTGAAGCGGCTCTGGAACTCATCATTCCAGCACCAGATGTTCAGCACCTTGCCCTCGGCAGCAGCCGGAGCAGAAGCAGCTGCAGAGGATGCAGGAGCGGCAGAGGAAGCAGCAGTGCTGCTGGAAGAACCGCCGCCGCAGGCTGCCAGAGCAGCACCAACAGTCACGACACCGGAAGCGAGCAGGAAATTACGACGAGAGATCTTTTTCATAAGGGTAAACCTCCTTCATGGTTTTCCAATTAAAAAATTCATTCTCAAAAACTCCGCGCTGGGAGTCATGGGTCTTTGTTAAAGGATGCGGACGGAGCCGCCGTCCAGCAGTTTGCCGGACACCCGGATCTGCTCCGGCAGAGTCACACGCGGATGCTCGATCAGCTCGATCAGCTTATCCGCTGCCAGCCTGCCAAGGGATTTGGTGTTCTGCTGGTAGGTCACCAGCGGGGGTTTGACCACCCGGGAGAGATAGATGCCATCGTATCCCATCACTGAGATGTCCTCCGGGATGCTCAACCCTGCTTCGGTCAGGGCGTTGTAGCCGCCCAGTGCGGAAAAGTCATCCGGGAAGATGATGCAGGTGGGCCGCTGCGGCAGTGCCAGCAGCGCCCGGGTCTCCTCTGCGCAGCGATCCACATCGTGGTACACACCGCAGCGGACGTACTCCTCCGGCACCTTCAGCCCCAGCTCCTCGCAGGCTTGATAGAAGCCTGCCAAGCGGTTCTCGGTAACGGCGGTCTTTTCGCCGTGGATGAAGGCGATGCGCCGGTGTCCGCAGGCCCATGCCTGCTGCACCAAGGCCTTTGTGCCCACCACGTTGTCCGAAAGGATCGCCATCCGGTTGTTGAACACATGGTCGATGGTCACCACCGGCACATCGCCGTTGACCAGTTCCACCACCTGCGGATCGTAAAAGTTCACACAGGCGATCACCACGCCGTCCACACCCCGGTAGTGGCAATGTTCCAGATAGCTCATGGACTTGCCGCTGATGTTGTGGTTGATGAAGGTGATATCGTAGCCGCGCTTTTCCGCTTCTACCTTGAAGCTGTCCAGCACTGCGGAGAAGTACTCGTGGGTCAGGCCGCTCTGTTTTTCATCTACGAACAGAACGCCAAGATTGTAAGTGCGGTTGGTTTTCAGCGCCCGGGCCGCTGCGTTGGGCAGGTACCCCATACGACGGGCCGCTGCACGGATGCGCTCCCGCGTGGCCGGTGCGATGTCCGGCTGGTCGTTCAGCGCCTTACTGACGGTTGCAACGGATACGCCGCATTCTTTCGCCAGATCCTTCAGGGACGGCATCTTTTAGCCTCCTTCCGAGGATAGGAGCAGCGGGATGTTTCTCGCAAGTTCCTTAATCGTTTTCGCAACTTCAATATATCGCATTCTGTACCAAAAATCAAGCGAAAACGTAAAAGTTTTAGCTCAGCTGCATCACTTTTGGCATTTTGTTCCAATAAGACCTGTAAAAATTGTGCATCTCGATTTACTTTCGTTACATTTCGATTAAAACGGAAAAATTTTCGTTGCAGTTTCGTTATGGTTTTCGGTGCCGGAGGCCGTATGTATATATTACTTTTAAAATGGGGTTTCGGGTCTTTCGTTCGCCCTTTCGCCGGTGTACGCCGTGCCGAAAGTCCCCGAAAACTGCCGGGGCTTCGCAGATTATTTTAAAATTTCCGTTGAGATTTTTGCAAAAAGCTCTTGCATTTTTGGGTGGGATACGGTATGCTTAGCGTGATGAGATTGCTTCTTTCGCAGTGTCTTAATCGTTTTCGCTCATCGACACACTGCCCGCCCGACAAGGCGCAGTTTTAAGGAGGAAGCATTATGAAGTTCGGATATTTTGATGACCAGAATAAGGAATACGTCATCACCACCCCGCAGACGCCCCTGCCCTGGATCAACTACCTTGGCAGCGAGGACTTCTTCAGTCTGGTCTCCAACACGGCGGGCGGCTACAGCTTTTACCGGGACGCCCGGATGCGCCGCCTGACCCGCTACCGCTACAACAACTCCCCGCTGGACATGGACGGCCACCGGATCTACATCAAGGACGGCGAAACCGTATGGAACCCGGGCTGGCAGCCCACCAAGACCCCGCTGGACAGTTACAGCTGCCGCCACGGTCTGGGCTACACCATTCTGGAGGGCAAAAAGGACGGTGTGACCGCCCGGCAGGAGCTGTTCGTCCCCAAGGGGGATGCCTGTGAGCTGGACCGGGTGACAGTGTGCAACGGCAGCACTGTTGTCAAGGAGCTGGATCTGTTCAGCTATGTGGAGTTCTGCCTGTGGGATGCCGTGGACGACAGCTCCAACTTCCAGCGCAACTACTCCACCGGTGAGGTAGAGGTAGAGGGCAGCGTCATCTACCACAAGACCGAGTACCGCGAACGCCGCAACCACTACGCCGTTTTCTGGGCAAACTGCCCGGTGGACAGCTTCGACACCACCCGGGATGCCTTCTGCGGCGTGTACGGCGGCCCGGCAGACCCGCAGGCCGTCCGCGCCGGGCACTGCTCCGGCAGCATTGCCCACGGCTGGGCACCGGTGGGTGCGTTGCACATCCACCTGACCCTCGCCCCCGGCGAGAGCCACAGCATCCTGTTCGGTCTGGGCTACATCGAGAACCCGCAGCAGGAGAAGTTCATTGCCCCGGGCATCATCAACAAGACCCGCGCCCACGCCATGATGGCGCGCTACGCCACCGACGCACAGATCGATGCCGCCCGCATCGCCCTGCGCACCCACTGGGAGGAGCTGCTGTCCACCTACCATCTGGAATCCGGCGAGGAAAAGCTGAACCGCATGGTCAACATCTGGCACCAGTACCAGTGCATGGTCACCTTTAACATGAGCCGCTCTGCCAGCTATTACGAAAGCGGCACCGGACGCGGCATGGGCTTCCGGGACAGCTGTCAGGATCTGCTGGGCTTTGTGCACATCATCCCCTCCCGCGCCCGGGAGCGCATTCTGGATATTGCCGCCACCCAGTTTGAGGACGGCAGCGCCTACCACCAGTACCAGCCCCTGACCAAAAAGGGCAACCGGGATATCGGCACCGGCTTCAACGATGACCCGCTGTGGCTCATTGCCGGTACCGCCGCCTACCTGCGGGAGACCGGCGACTGGTCTATTCTGGAAGAACAGGTACCCTTTGATAACGACGCCACCAAGGCGCAGACTCTGATGGAGCACCTGCGCCGCAGCTTCAACTTTACCTGCACCCATCTGGGTCCCCACGGTCTGCCGCTCATCGGCCGCGCCGACTGGAATGACTGCCTGAACCTGAACTGCTTCTCCGAGCACCCGGGTGAGAGCTTCCAGATCACCGGCCCCAGCGAGGGTCCTGTGGCCGAAAGCGTTTTCATTGCCGGTATGTTCGTCAAGTACGGCCACGAATACGCCCAGCTGTGCGACCATCTGAATCTGACCGAGGAGGCCGCTGCCGCCCGCAAGCACATTGATGCCGTGGAGCAGGCCACCCTGACCGCCGGTTGGGACGGCGCATGGTTCCGCCGTGCCTACGATGCTTTCGGCAAGCCCGTCGGCAGCAAGGAGTGCACCGAGGGTCAGATCTTTATTGAGCCGCAGGGTATGTGTGTCATGGCCGGCATCGGCAAGGAGAGCGGACAGGCCGCGCAGGCGCTTGCCAGCGTGGAGGAGCGGCTGGACACCAAATACGGTGTGGTACTGCTGCAGCCCGCCTACACCAGCTATCAGCTGAATCTGGGCGAGATCTCCAGCTATCCTCCGGGATACAAGGAGAACGCCGGTATCTTCTGCCACAACAACCCGTGGATCAGCTGCGCCGAGGCAACGCTTGGCCACGGTGACCGCGCCTTTGCGGTGTACCGCAAGACCTGCCCCGCCTACATCGAGGACATTTCCGAGATCCACCGCACCGAGCCCTACGTTTACAGCCAGATGGTAGCCGGTAAGGACGCCCCCACCTTTGGCGAAGCCAAAAACAGCTGGCTGACCGGCACAGCGGCATGGACCTTCTTCAACATCAGCCAGTACATTCTGGGCATCCAGCCCACCTTGGATGGCCTGAAGGTAGACCCCTGCATTCCTCACACTCTGTCCGGCTTTACCGTGACCCGCCGCTTCCGCGGTGCTGTGTACCACATCACGGTGGATAACGCCGCCGGGGTGCAGCACGGCATCAAGGCCGTTACCGTGGACGGCAAGGCCATCTCCGGCAACATTCTGCCGCTGGCTGCCGCCGGGACTGAGGTAACGGTGCAGGTGACCATGGGTTAACCCGACTTTTTCTGCTTTTTCATATTATTCTCCTTTCTGTGACCAAAGCCGCTGCGCAGACCCCTGCACGGCGGCTTTGGTTTATAATGAAACAGTTTAATGATTGAAAATGCGCTCCGCATTCGCTCTGCGCATAGATAGCGGAATTATTATTTTAATTTGCATTTCAGCCAAGCCTGCGGGCTTGGCTGAAATGCTTTTTCACGGGAGGGGTCGTAATGGTAAAATAGCGCTTTCAGACTGCAAATGCTGTTTTCCTCTGCGACCCCGCTTGTGAAAATGCGTTTGGAGTAGGCCGCGGTTGCGTAGCAATGAAAGCCCCAGTGGGGCTTTTAAGCGGCGGAGCGGTCTGCGTGAGCAGATGGAGGGGCTTTGCCCCGACAAGTTCCCGCAGGCCGCGACAAACGTGAAATAAAAATAATCTTTCCGCTGAAGATGGCCAGAGCATAAGCGGAGGCCATTCTAAATCGTCTCCTTCCCTCTTGCATTTTTGGGGAAAGAGGTGTAGAATACAGTCACAATCAAACACAGGGGAGCTCGTGCAGCGGGCTGAGAGGAAGTATAGCAAGCTTCGACCCTTTTACCTGATGCGGATAATGCCGCCGTAGGAAGTCATACCCTTTATGATTTTTTGCAGGAGGAGCCGTGCCGGGCCCCTCCTGTTTTTTTGTACCTCTGCGGAGGTTCCGCAGCCGGCTGAGGGGGAGCGCCCTGAGCCTTGGATGAATGCAGCGATGGGAAGCCGTGTTCCGGCGTGAGAGGAAGCCAGTAAGCTTCGACCGCACCTTCCGTACCTGTTCCCGCCTTGTTACGGGCACGGGCTGTTTTGTTGCGGGAGCGCCGGTATTCATCCTGCGCTGCCGCAGATGGTTGAAAAGGAGCTAATTTATCATGAAGAATCTCTCTATCAAAAAGCTTGCCCTTGCCGGTATGTTCTGTGCCCTGTGCGTGGTGGGCAGCGTGTTCAGCTTTCCCATGTTCGGCAGCAAGTGCGCCCCGGTGCAGCACATGGTCAACGTGCTGTGCGCCGTTCTGCTGGGGCCCTGGTGGGGCGTGGGCGTGGCCTTTGTGGCCTCGCTGCTGCGCAATCTGCTGGGTCTGGGCAGCCTGATGGCTTTCCCGGGCAGTATGTTCGGCGCACTGCTGTGCGGCCTTGCATACCACAAGACCAAAAACCTGATCGCCACCGTGGTGGGTGAGGTGTTCGGCACCAGCATTCTGGGCGGCCTGTGCGCATGGCCCGTGGCCATCTTCCTGATGGGCAAGAGCGCTGCGGACATCGCTTTCTACGCCTATATCGTGCCCTTCCTCATCTCCACCGCCGTGGGTGCGGTGATCGCCGGTGCTGTGGTGTTCAGCCTGCAGCGCTCCGGCGCTCTGCGCTCCATGCAGAACAGCCTTTCCTGAGCGGAGGTGCCGGGAATGCTCAAAACCGCCTTTGAGAACCTGCGCAGCCGCTGTCCGCTGATCCACAACATCACCAACTACGTCACCGTGAACGACTGCGCCAACATGGTGCTGGCCTGCGGTGCCTCCCCCATCATGGCCGACGATGCCGCCGAGGTGGAGGAGATCACCGCCATCTGCGGCGGGCTGAACATCAACATCGGCACGCTGAACAGCCGCACCGTCACCAGTATGCTGCTGGCGGGCAAAAAGGCCAATCAGCTGGGACACCCCGTGGTGCTGGACCCGGTGGGTGCCGGTGCTTCCCGTCTGCGCACCGACACCGCCTTCCGCCTGCTGCGGGAGGTGCAGTTCACAGTGATCCGGGGCAACATCTCGGAGATCAAGACCCTTGCCTCCGGCGCAGGCACCACCAAGGGCGTGGATGCGGACGTAGCCGACAAGGTGACTGAGGAAAATCTGGACAACGCTGTGGCCTTTGCCAAGGCCTTTGCCGCCCGCACCGGCGCGGTGGTAGCCATTACCGGCGCCATCGACATCGTAGCCGATGCACAAAAAGCCTACTGCATCCGCAACGGCAACGCCATGATGAGCTGCATCACCGGCACGGGCTGTCAGCTTTCTGCCCTGACGGCGGCCTTTGTCACCGCCAACCCCGACCACCCGCTGGAAGCTGCCGCTGCGGCGGTGTGCGCCATGGGTCTGGCGGGCGAAGTTGCCCACCAGCGGCTCACCCCGCAGGATGGCAACGCCACCTACCGCAATTACATCATTGATGCCATTTACAACATGACCCCCGAACAGCTGGAGAAAGGCGCAAACTATGAAGTGCGATAAACACACCATGCTCCTGTATGCGGTAACCGACCGCGCATGGGTGGGCGAACAGACCCTGTATCAGCAGGTGGAAAGTGCCCTGAAGGGCGGTGCCACCTGCGTGCAGCTGCGGGAAAAGCAGCTGGGCGACGCGGATTTTTTACAGGAAGCCATCCAAATCCACGCTCTGTGCCAGCAGTACGGTGTGCCGCTGTTCATCAACGATAACGTGGAGGTGGCCTTGCAGTGCCACGCCGAGGGCATCCATGTGGGGCAGGACGATATGGCAGCCGCACAGGTGCGCCAGCGCGTGGGCGACGGCGTGATGATCGGCGTTTCTGCCCACACGGTACAGGAAGCGCTGGACGCTGTGGCGCACGGTGCAGACTACCTTGGCGTAGGCGCGGTATTTGCCACCCACACCAAGACGGACGTGAGCGAGATGCCCCGGCAGACCCTGCTGGACATCTGCAACGCCGTGGATGTGCCGGTGGTAGCCATTGGCGGCATCCACAAGGAGAACATTCTGCAGCTCAAGGGCACCGGCGTGGACGGTGTGGCGCTGGTAAGTGCCATCTTTGCCGCAAAGGACATCGAGGCCGAGTGCCGTGAGCTGCGTGCCCTTTCGGAGCAGATCATAAAGTAAGCTATCATCCCGCGGCAAACCGGGGGCACCACCTTGGGCCGCGTTACAAAATTCATGGAGAAAACCAACATGAAAAGCGTATTTTGCGCAGGTGCCGGCATCCAGAGCGTTCTGTTTTTTCTGAATGACGGCTATCTGTCTGCCACCCTTGCCTGCGGGTCGGGAGTTTCTCCGAGGACCGTCCGCTGGGGTGGGACCCTGCTGCCGCAGGC
>OGMT01001066.1_pt1 | contig 14753 bp, 12 predicted proteins | sample 1573271 | NCBI WGS metagenome assembly OGMT01 (sample SAMEA2582000, study PRJEB24529) | metagenome | biome: Human gut stool | place: China | collected 2011 | reverse complement strand
TACACGACGCTCTTCCGATCTCAAATTCATCTGAAACAAGCACATCAATCCTCTGACAGTCACTCTCCACCGAACACAATTGTTCTTCTATTCTCATTGAAAGCTTCACATTGCTTGTATGAAGCTCTGAAAACCACATCTCCATATTAAATAATCCTCATTTCCTGTATATACTTTCATATGGCTCTTCCACAATTATCTGTCTATACCAGAACCTTTAATTTATTAACGCTCTTGTCTTCTGTTCCCTGCATTGAACAGCCTTTTTCTTTAACATACAGAATATACTGTATAATCTCGTCTGTAATCATCTCTCCCGGTGCTAATATCGGAATTCCCGGAGGATAACACATAACAAATTCTCCTGATATTCTTCCCTCAGTCTTCTCAACCGGCAGGGATTCCTTGGCAGAATAGAAAGCTTCCTGAGGTGATCTGGCTACTATTGGACTTATGAATTCTCCGCTTAACATTCCAGTACTGTCTTTTTTATATATTCTGGCTATATCTGCCAGAGCTCCGACAAGTCTTTCTATATCCTGTAATCTGTCTCCGATAGATATATAAGCAAGGATATTGCTTACATCTCCGAATTCTATCTGGATATCATATTCATCTCTTAACAGATCATATACTTCAATTCCAGCAAGTCCCAATCCAAGCGTATGAACTGACAATTTGGTGACATCATAATCATATACGCTTGTTCCATTAACAAGTTCTTTTCCATACGCATAGTATCCGCCTATTTCATTAATCTCCCTGCGTGCATATTCTGCCATATCCATTACCTTTGCAAATGACTCTTCACCCCTTAAGGCAAGATTTCTTCTTGAAATATCAAGACTGGCAAGCAAAAGATATGAACCACTTGTCGTCTGCGTAAGATTGATAATCTGTCTGACATAATCAGCATTAACACCTTTATTCGTAAGAAGTATCGAACTTTGTGTTAAAGAACCACCCGATTTGTGCATAGATACTGCCGCCATATCAGCCCCTGCTGCCATAGCAGAAACTGGTAATTGCGGCTGGAAATATAAATGTGTTCCGTGTGCCTCATCAGCTAACACTTTCATTCCGTATTCGTGTGCCAGCTTCACTATTGAACATATATCAGAGCATATTCCATAATATGTAGGGTTATTTACAAGCACTGCAACCGCATCAGGATTTTCTTTTACAGCTTTTCGTACTGACTCCAGATTCATACCAAGTGAAATACCAAGCTGATGATTAACCTCCGGATTAACATATACAGGAATTGCACCGCATAACACTAAAGCATTAATGGCACTTTTATGCACATTCCTTGGAAGTATTATTTTATCTCCTCTCTTACAATTCGATAATATCATCGCCTGCACAGCAGATGTCGTTCCACCTACCATAAGAAATGCGTGCCCTGGCCGCTAATTCTTCTGCATCCCTTATAACTGATACCGGATGACACAGATTATCTAATGGCTTCATAGAATTAACATCTATTCCAACACATTTTTCTCCTAATAATTCCACTAATTCAGGATTGCCCCTTCCTCTTTTATGACCCGGAACATCAAATGGTACTACTCTTTTTCTTCTAAGCTTTTCCAGTGCTTCATATACTGGCGCTCTTGTCTGATCATTAGACATCTCCCTTACCTCACATATATTAAAAATAATTTTTTTAAGCACTGCCAGAAAATTTCCATAATTATGTAAAATCTTATAATTAAACTTCATAAACAGTGCAGTTTTTCTTAATCACACAAAGCTTCCTAAATTACACAAAAAAGGTGGCAGTGCTTACACACTTACCACCTTATTAGTCATAATATAATATCAACATCATTACATTAAAATATATCTGTAACTATACAATATAATGTCATAATATATACGAAATCAGCGAATATATTTCATAGACGACTTGTCTATGTCATACAAATATGCGTCACTCTTTATTGACCGTTTCACAAGATGATGTGCTTGGCACAGATTATAAAGTAATCAACTTAAAAAACAGAGCTTAATGCTCAATCAATAATAATAATGTGGTTCTACCACACCGGCAACCGACCCGCCTGTCCGTTAGGCTTAACTTTATCCTGATATGCTGTATAACTACTGCACACCTAAGATACAAGTGGTCATATTTGTATGAAATCATATACTTCCTGACTCACACGAATAAATAATATCATATATTAATGTTATATGTCAATTATTATCTGACAATCTTTTGTCTATCTTTTATCTATTTATAATATTCCTACAGCTTTCTTAGCCAGCCTGTCGGCTTCCTCATTACCTTCAACACCTGAATGTCCCTTAACTTTAACAAAATTAATGGCTATCTTATCTTTTACTGACTGCATATAATCATAATAAGCTATAGTACCTTTCTTATTACGCTTCCACTCTCCAAGTGCCCACGCTCTTATTCCCATATAATCAAAATATATATCTACACTTTTAACGCCAAGTTCTATTGCTTTCTCTACTGCCGCCATACTTCCAAGAATTTCACCGGCTACATTACGCATTGAAGCCATTTCACTATCACTGCCACTTCCTGTAATGATATATTTTTCATTATTATATACAAGAAATCCGCCATATCCATAGACACCCGTTACTATATTAAAAGAACCATCAACATACGCATAGCTCTCACTCTGGACATCATTATTCTTAAGCCTGCCAATATATTCAAGAGCTTCCTGTTCAGTTGTAAAGCTTTTATATTCAGCTCCGGCATATTGGAACACCTGACTTTTACATTCATCCCATGTTCTATATATTCCTGTATTTCTGCCTTTTCTTACTGCATAATATTTAGCCGCCATTATCAACTGCCTTTCTGTTAATCTTAATACACTCTTATAACACCAGCTATATTCTTAACTGCTGAAAGTCCCTTAAATACAGCCATAGCATCATTAAAGTTCTTCTCAAGAACTTCTGCTGTTATAATAACAAGTTCAGCAACTCCGTCTTTGCCGCTCTTCTGAACTACCTGTGCTATGCTTACACCGCTGTTACCAAGAACGCTTGCAATATTGGCAAGAACGCCCTGCTTGTCTGCAACTTCAAGTCTTAAGAAGAATTTGCTCTTAGTATCTGTTATATCCTTCACTTCAAGATTCTTATAACAGCAACAGCCAATTCTTCCGCAGGAATCGTGTACTATATTTCTGCATACATCAATTATATCACCTACAACTGCACTGGCAGTCGGCATCTGTCCTGCACCTCGTCCCATAAACATTGCATCATCCATAGCCTTACCGTGTACAAATACAGCATTAAAAGCATCATTAACATTTGCAAGAGGATGATTATTAGGTATGAGCATTGGGTGAACCTTTACTTCAATTCCGTCCTCTGTATTCTTGGCAACACCTAAAAGCTTGATTACATAGCCAAATTCCTTGGCATACTTAATATCATCTGCGGAAATCTTAGTAATACCTTCTGTGTATACATCAGCAAATGTTACTCTTGAGTTAAATGCAATAGAAGCCATAATAGCTATCTTTCTTCCTGCATCGTATCCTTCCACATCTGCTGTCGGGTCTGCTTCTGCATAACCTAACTCTGTAGCCTTTGCCAAAGCTTCCTTGTAGTCCATTCCACTCTCTGTCATCTTAGTAAGAATATAATTAGTCGTACCATTAACAATACCCATAATCTCTGTGATATGGTTACCAGTCATACTCTGCTTTAATGGTCTGATAATTGGTATTCCCCCAGCTACAGCCGCCTCAAACTGAAGGTCTGCTCCTGCTTTATTAGCCGCATTGCCAACTTCCTCTCCATACTCAGCAATAAGATCCTTATTAGCTGTAACAACCTGCCTGCCAGCCTTAAGCGCCTCAAGAACATAATCCTTAGCTGGATGAATTCCACCCATAAGCTCAACAACAATGCTGATATCCTTGTCATTAATTATATCTTCCCACTTATCTGTAAGAATTTCATCTGGAATACCTTCTCTTTTCTTAGATAAATTTCTTACAAGAACCTTCTTAATAACAAGTGTTGCTCCTGTCTTATGCTTTATCTCATCACTCATAGCCTCACATAATTTGTATGTTCCAAGTCCTACTGTTCCTGCTCCAAGTATAGCTGCGTATATTACTTTATCCGACATTTTAATTATTTCCTCCATATTTTTACATTTATAAGGCCTGGCTGCCGCCACAGCAATATAATTTCATTATAATAATTCATTAATAACAGCAGTTACGATTACCACTTCAATAATTGTATTAATCTTAATTATGCCAGAGACAAATTCTATTCCGCCTCCCGACAATACACTATCCTCTTAAATTCTTAATAAACGAAGATATTCTTATAATAGATATAAGGTCACTCAGGCCCTCAACCATAAGCACAATTCCAACAAACATCATAAGTACAGTTGATGAACCAAATGGGTTAAATAATGCAACAACACCCATAACAACCATTAATGCTGCAACAATTGCCTCTATCCACCAGCGCTGTGCTTCCATATGATAGAATTCTATTGCATACTGAAGCTTTAATATACCGTCAATAATAATTATTATGGCAATAGCTGTTCCAAAAAATACTGCAATAGCTTCTGGTCTCATAACAAAGAATATTCCAAATGCAAGTAATGATATACCCTGTACAAGTCCGAATGATACGAATACATCTTCCCTTGACATTCTGAAATATGTCATAAGCCTTAACACTCCCCATACGCATAATGCAATTCCTACTGCCCTGCATATGATAATCTGTGATACCTCAGGAAATATTGTAAGGAAAAGACCTAACACAAATAACGCTATTGATATAATTATAAGTTCGATTTTAATTCCCCTAATCTTTTTAATCATAATGTGCCTCCATTCCTACACCCATCAAAGGTGCATATTAATATTATTAGTATAGCACAGCAAAGTATTCTTTAGCAACTTACTATATAACTACGGCAATAATTATAATGCAAAAATACCTTTCTGTTGTTAAGGATTGTCCCTGCAACAGAAAGGTATTCTTATCTTCATATAATCATTGTATTTTGTTGTTTTATCTTTTGATACTTAATGTATCCATATATATCAATATCTATATATAATTATCACAATACTGATATATTAACCCGCATATATTATGCTCTATCCATAGCCTGTTCAAAATCTCTAGTTCCTGCAAAGATTTCGTTCTTGTATGGATTCTTCTTCTGTTCAATAGCTCTCTTAATGATAACTGAGATACAGATTACGTTAGCTACTACTGCAAGAATAGCCATTACACCCTGAGCAACTGGATATGCACCTGCGGCATTCATCTGCTCTAATGTATAATGTGTAAGTTCCATTCCTGACTTAGCTCCTGTGTACTTGTAAAGGACTGGAAGTGTAGCAAATATTCCGTCAACCTGGAATAATGGAACTACCTGTGCGAACATACACCATATTGCAAGTGTATTAGCACGGTTCTGAATCCAGCCACCCTTGTTCCATAACGCATTAGCAAATGTAGGAGCAAGAAGTAATGCAACACCACAATACCAAGTATGTGTTGGAAGGTTGTTATATGTATATGTGAAGTTCCATATATCATATGCAACAATGAACCATATTGTCATATCTGGCCATAACATATCATCCTGCTTCTTTGATGAGTAAATCCCCCACCAGCCTGTCATACAGAAGATATTGATTAAGCCTGCGATACCGTTAAGCCAGTTCCACCAGCCACCGTAAAGCCATACACCCTCGTTAGAGAACCACCAGCCGCCATTAATTCCACCTTTGATTGCTGATTCAAAATCACTACAAACAGCGATAAGAATATTAATGGCAACGATTAAGAATGGGAATACTTTAAACCATTCTGTCTTACCTATGCTCCACTTATACTTAAGCATCATAAATCCGATACAGCCTGCTGTAGCGGCATAAAGCTTAGCATAATGGAACCATCCATTCATATATCTATATGTAGTATTATTAAGTGCCCATGAAGCACCCTGTGCAGCTCCTATCTGGATAGCCACAAAATAGATTGTAAGTGCGATTGGAATTATAATAAAGAATAACAATCCACCAAATTTAGAACGTCTTGCAAGTTCGTTACAGATAACGAGTCCTGCAAAGACAAGAACACAGCCTAATAACTGGTAAATGGCACCTTCGCCATAAATCTGAAACAACATATTACACGCCTCCGATCAAATAATTGATTATATGTTATCAATATTTTACAACATTTTAATATTTTTTTCAACAATTTAATCGTTTTTTCGTATAATTTTCGATAAATTTATAACAATCATTTTGTACATCCAAATACTTTTATTCTTCTATTTCCATTTTCTCTGATGTAATTCTAATATTGCCAACAGCTTCTTTAACCTGCTTTGCATACTCAAGGTTCTGTTCACTCATATTATGTACCTGCTCGGCATTGACTGTTACTTCCTGCGTAACTGCTGATAACTGTGAAATATTCTCTACAATCTTATTATTAGAGTCTGAAAGACCTGCTATTTCTTTATTAACAACATCAATATGCTCTATAAGTGTTTCTATATTCTTGTTAAGCTGTTCAAATGTATGTGCCGCTTCAATTATTCTCTCGCCCTGCTCTTTAGTTGCCTCAACGGAAGAATTAACAGATACAACAACTTCATCTGCATTATCATTAAGTTCATTAGTTATCTTAGTAATATCTTCTGTAAAATTCTTTGTCTGTTCTGCTAACTGTCTTATCTGCTCAGCAACAACCGCAAAGCCTCTTCCTGCTTCACCAGCTCTTGCACTTTCAATTGAAGCATTAAGTGCTAAAAGGTTAGTCTGGCTTGATATATTAAGTATCATTCCAGCAATATTTTCCACGTTCTTAGTCTTTTCCTGTAATCTCTGCATAGACTCAGTAACAGACTTATTAGTATCTGTTATCTGCTCAGACTGCTTTCTTAATTCGTCCATAACAACAATATTCTTCTGTATACTGTCGTTAGAATTAACAGCCAGCTCAACCATCTGATCAGAAGCCTTTCCTGTATGTTCAATAGCCTCCTGTATAGTTGTTGTCATACTGCTCTGCTCTTCTATGCTTGTCGCTGTCATATTAGTTGCCGCAGATATCTCTTTCATACTGTTAGTTACTGTATTAGTTGTATCAACGAGTTCATTGATAAGCTTATCACTCTTCTTAGTTTCATTGCTGACAACACCTGATACCATAATTATATTATCTAAAATCTCTTTTATTCTGCTATGTTCATCTTTAGCCGAATTAACAGCATCATCATTAAACAGAATTGTTAATTTACCAACTTCCAATATAACAACACCTATAAGCACTATCATAAATATTGAACATACTGCATTAACGTCCTGTCCATATATTCCCTTTGAAGCCTGCACAGCAGTTACAATTATGTATAAAATCAACATTCCTGCCGCAGTTCTTTTCAACGACTTCTTCTCATAATAAGGAATCTGAAGTATAAATATTCCAAGAATAGCATAACTGATAAAGCTTGCATCTGTCTGCACACCAATTAACAGATATTCTATTCCAATCTCAATAGTTGACATAACCTTTAAATATCTTGTCGCTGTATTCTTTCTGTAAACTATGACATTAACAGCTGCAAATACAGCAATAAGTGCTGTGTTACAATACACAACTACTGATGGAATATTGTGATTAAACTGCTTCATCCACAGATAAAAAAGAACCATCAAACCAAGTAGAGAAGTCGCCACTATATAGAACCTATTCATTCTTCTGTTTCTTTCACTCACATCTGTGTATTTATATTTATCCTGCATTAAAAAAATACCTCCTCCGTATGTTACTATCTTTAATAGTACCACAAAAGGAGATATTTTTCTATAGTTTTATAATTATTGCAATTATTTCTCACTTTTATATCAGATTTGTAAGCTTCTTATACATATCCTCAACAATTATTCTTATATCGCGGCCTTCCTGAACAATTGTTATATCTGCATATTTCTCATAGAGCCTTTTTCTGTCCTCAAAGATTTCTTCCACTGTAGACTTGCCGTTAGATACAACACCTCTTTCTTTAAGGCTCCCTAATCTGCTCTCAAGCTCTTTTTCTGAAACTTTTAAATATATAACTGTTCCTATCTGCTTAAAATGCTCCATAGCCTCATCTCCATATACAGCACTTCCACCTGTTGCTATAATTGTATGCTCTGGAGATATTAAACAATTCACATCATTCTCAATCTTAATAAAGCCAGTATCACCATTTTCTTCTATAAGCTGCTCAAGCGTCTTTTTATATGTATCCTGAATTACAATATCAGAGTCTATAAATGAATATCCTATCTTCTTGGCAAGTACAACTCCAAGTGTGCTTTTACCGCTTCCCGGCATACCTATAAGTATAATATTGTTCTTTGACATTTTACTCCTCGTTCCTTCCTGCAACTTAACGCAGCGTTACAGTACTATTCTCTATTCGTCTTTACTGTCTATTATCATCTGCAAAATGCTGACTTCTTTCATTACATCATCTAAAAGATTATTAATATTCCTGCTTCCATTAATAGTCTTATTACTGAGTTCCCGTGTATTCTCTGTGTTGGCAAGAAGCTCTTCACTGAATGCACTAAGGCTTTCTATCTGCTGTGTAATCTCATTGTTGCTTGTTGTGATATTATCCATATAATTGTATTCTTCGTCTATCTTTGCCTGAATATCCCTTATGTCATCTCTTATCGCATCAAATGATTTCTTTGACTGGTTCACTAATTCCATCTGGTTCTCATTGGCCGAAAGAAGATTATTAACACTAAACCCAGCTTTCTCAGCCTGCTCTGCCAGTGCTACGATAATATTCTCTATCTCCTCTGTTGACTTTTGTGTCTCCTCTGCAAGCTGCTTAATCTGCTGTGCAACTACTGCAAAACCAGCTCCTGCCTCACCTGCTCTCGCAGCTTCTATGCTTGCATTAAGTGCAAGGAGTGCTGTCTGTCTTGTAATTCCGTTAATCATTCCAAGGATCACTTTAGCTTCTTCTGTCTTAGCTGTAAGCTCATTCATAGCACCACTTACATCACTGCCAATATCACTGCTGTTCTTTGATACATTTTCAAGCTGTTCCATATTGATATTGCCTGTCTTAGTAATATCTGTTGTTGTATCGAACTGCTTCTTGATATCCTCAATAAGCGTTCTTGCATTCTCTGTAAGCTCCCCAATACTCTCTGTCATCTCAAGCTGGTTCTGCACTGTTCCTGCAAGCTCATTAGCACCTGATGCCATCTGTGATACTGCAAGCTGGCTTCCTTCCGCCTGTTCCTGCATATTCTTTGACTCATCATTGATATTGTCAATCTCTTTGCAGAGGTTATCATTAGCTTTGATTATCTTATCAAGCATATCATCAGTCTTAGCCTTCTCTGCTTCAATTGTCTCAAGCTTATAAGCTGATATATGTCCAAGTACATCTGTTGTAATATAAGAAAATGCTACAACAAGTGTCATAAATGCAATCTGTATTTCATAATCAACCATATCACTGCTTGTTATTCCAACATTAACATATTGGATAATAATATATACAATATTAATAAGTGCACTTGCAATACCAACCTTTAAGGTATACTTTTTATCTGCAAACATAGATATTGCAATTATCATAGGAATTGCATAAGTAAATGAAAGAATACTTACTGATGTCCATAATACAAAGGCATATAATATTCCATAGCCTATTGCCGTAATTGACCTGACTATTTTACTCTCAGCATTTTTCTTATATGCGAATACTGCCATAATAACCGGCACAATAAGAATAATCGAAAATACAAACACATATCCTGCCGTTCTATTTCCCTTAACAAGTTCCATTATATATGCCGCCAAAAGTACCATTGATATAATCAAGTAGCACTGCAGCAGCTTTTTATTAACATAGCTTTTTTCGTTTAAATTGTTACCATCCTTAGTGTCTTTAGCCATGAGAAAATCCTCCATATTAATTGGCGTGAAGTTAAAAGTTACCAGTTAAGTTTATCTGTCTGCAGGAATTATAAATATCCATATAAGCGAGCTTATAAGCAGCATCATCGGATAGAAAAGAACCGGAAGTATCTGAAATGCTGACATCTCATAACCAAGCTCATTAACCGCTGATATAGCAACAAGCATCTGTGCTCCATAAGGAATAATCCCCTGAAATACACACGAAAATGTATCAAGAAGCGAAGCTGCTTTTCTATTGGATATTCCATAATCTGCTGCCATCTCCTTAGCGATTGGATTAGCCATAACTATCGCTACTGTATTATTCGCTGTTGCAATATCCATAGCCCCGACCAGAAGCCCCATACCAAGCTGTCCGCCTTTCTTTCCTTTAAAGGTTCTTTTAACCCAGCCTAGAAGTGCCGTAAATCCGCCATATTCCCTTATTAAGGCACACATAGCAGACACAAGAATGGCAACCATACAGGTTTCAAACATTCCAGATACGCCCGAACCCATACTTGTTATTAATTCAAATACACCAATATGACCTGTCACAAGCATAATAAATGTTCCTGTTACAATTCCTATCAGCAGCACAACGAATACATTTATTCCTGCTATTCCACCAATAAGCACGAATACATATGGTATTACCTGAACAAGATTATACTCGTGTGTTACTCTTCCTGAAATATCTGTTCCAAATGAAAGTATAAGTATAATTACAAGTGTGACAACCGCTGCCGGAAATGCAATCCAGAAGTTCTCCCTGAACTTGTCTCTCATAGCACAATCCTGTCCATTGCACGCCGCAATTGTTGTATCTGATATAAATGATAGGTTATCACCAAACATCGCACCGCCCATAACAGATGCAACACATAGTGCCATATTAAATCCAGAAGCCTCTGATACCGCAGCCGCAATCGGTGTTATAAGCGTTATCGTCCCAACTGATGTACCCATCGCTGTTGACACAAAACATGCAACAATAAAAAGCACTGCAACTGCAAACTTAGCTGGTATAAGATTAAGCATAAAATATGCCACACTTTCTGCACTGCTTCTTCCAACAACACCTACAAACACACCTGCTGTCAGGAATATAAGAAGCATAGTTATAATATTCTTATCAGCAAGCCCGCCTGCCATAATCTGTAACTTTTCATCAAAAGATACATCTCTGTTCTGTATACACGCTACAAGTATTGCCGCAAGAAATGCTACAATAATAGGTATGTTATAAAATCCCATTGGTATCTTACATATATATTCAAATATAATGCCAAGTCCAAGGTATAGCACCAGAAATACTAAAACCGGCAATAATGCTGTTGCATTAGACTTTTTCAAAATAAAAATCCTCCAAACATAATATATAGTTAAATTATCTTAATCTAAACTATTATATTACATTTGGAAGATTAAGTATAGTGTGAAGCTGCTATATATTAAATTTATATATTAGAATTTCTTAAATACCTGGACATAACCCTGAAGCTTCTGTCCTATAATAATATTATTCTCTGCCTCTTTTTCTATATCATCTATAGAATTGACAATTCCGCTCACACCATCAGCCGCTTCATTAATACCCTTAGTACTTTCATCTATTGTAGTTGAAATATCACTAATTCCTGAATTCATCTCTGCCATTGTGTTCTTTAAAGTTCTGGCATTTTCTGCAAAATTCTTTAATATATCATTAACTCTTGAAGCATCATTTCTATAATCATTGGTAATGCCGCTAAATTTTTCATAATCTGCAAGTATGCTTTCATCAACATAATCTATAAGTCGCTGTGAATCGCCTGTAAGTGCTGATACGCTTTCTGTGACAATAAGACTTATCTCCTGAATATTATTAGCTATATTTCTGCTCTCATCAGCAAGATTTCTTATCTGCTCTGCAACAACCGCAAATCCCCTTCCTGCTTCTCCGGCTCTTGCCGCCTCTATGCTTGCATTAAGTGCAAGCATATTAGTCTGTGATGATATATTTAAAATATCATCAGTAAGCTGCTGTATTCTTTCAACCTGACGGCTGTTCTCAATAGAACCTGTAAGTCCTTCTCTTATATTCTGTACCATAGCATTAGCTGCTTCCCTGCCACGATTAGTATCCTGCATATATTTAACGGATTTGTTCTGTATATCACCAGTTATCTTATTGCCCTGTTCTATCTGCTCATTGACATTGACAATTGCCTCAAATATATTATCTGCACCTGCATTAATCTGTTCTACTGTTGCAGACACTTCCTGCATAGAAGCCGCCATCTGCTGCATTGCCGCTGATACCTCATTAGCATTGTTATTAACATCTGCCACCTGTAAGTTCATATTATCTGATGATGTCCTAAGCACCTCAGACTGTACATTAATATCCTTCATTATGAGCTGTAACTTCTCAATAAATATATTAATTCCGTCTACCAATATGCCAATTTCATCATCCGACATAACATTAATTCTTGCTGTAAGGTTGCCATTATTATCCTCAATATCTTCTATGATATTATTAAGCTGGCTGCTTGCTGACTTTAGAGGTCTTATAATTGCAAATATCATTAAAGTAATTGCCACACCCATAATAATCATAACTACAAGTATTGCAGAAAATGCTTTTACTGATAAAGAATACTGGCTGTTAAGTTCATCTGAGGCACTGCTTACCTGTGCACTTATTAAAGCGTTAAGGTTATCTGCCGCATTTTCAAGCTTAGTTGTTATGCCATCATTACCTTCAGCTGTAAGCTCAAAGAAATCATCCATACTTGAACTGTCACCACTTAAGATTGACTGGATTTTACTGCTGTATTCATCATATACTTCTTTATATTCACTAAGTCCTTCAAGAACCTCTGCATTGCCGAACTTATTAATTACAGCTTCAAGCTCATCAAATGTATCTGTCAATGTCTGAATTACATTCTCCATATTTTCCTGCATATCTGTAGCATTATCCTTAGTATCACCTGACTGTTGTGCCATACCCTGCTTTGCTGTATCTGTTCCCGACTGTCCTGCACTGTTATCAGCAGCTCCTGCTGGCTGTGTGTTGCCACCAGCATTATTACTGTTGTTATCAGTTATATTATTTCCACTATTATCACTGTTACTGCCTGCTGTATTGTTATTACTGCCGCCATTAACACGGCTCTGCATTCTGAATGCTGCCGAGCTGTTGGCATATTTCTGCACCTTTTCAATTGATGTCTGTGTATCTGCCATCAATGTTACTGCCTGCATACACTCATTGGATATATTCTGGCTCTTATCATTCATACTGTTAATAAGTATCATTCCCATTATTATTCCTGCCGCACCTGCCGCAAACAATACACCAACAAGCACAAGTATTTTTGCACTAATCTTTTTTCTCATTGTAATCCTCCATTTCTATGTAAAAATGTTTGTTTTTACTTAGATGTTTTTGTTTGAACATATGTTAACTAAAATTTGTGATTGAATAATGGAAAATTTGTGGAAATTTAATGAACTGCTTCTATAGAAAAAGCAGGTATTCTATAGTATAATAAACTCATATTAAGCTAAGATTTGACATTTAATTAAGTATTTATATTAGGAATTGGGGAGTAATATGATTACTAGACATTTTATGAGAACCAGGCAGCTTAAACCAGGAATGAAGCTTGACCAGACAATTCTGGACCGTACAGGACGAAATCTCGTTATGAGAGGTTCTATTCTTGACGATTATGTAATTGACTCTCTTTTACGAATGGGCATTATGAACGTATACATACAGGAGGGTGAACCTGAACCTGATAATATCGAGCAGATGATAACTCCTGAGGCTAAGAAACATATTGAACGACTCCACAAAGATGACCCTGCCAAGGTAAAGCTTTCTGACAGTGTCAAGAACCGTGTCGCTGAAGGAATTCAATACATATATGCTAACACAGAATCTGAAAAACTCTCAGACACTGCTGACAGCATCGCTTCTAACCTGATGGACGCTATTAATGCCAACAATGCAATAGCAATTGATATAAGCACACTCAAGACAAGTGATGAATACACTTTCAAGCACAGTGTTGACGTGGCAACTATGGCTATGATTATCGGCAAACAACAGTGTCTGCCTGATAAGCAGATATATGAGCTTGGTGTATCCGGACTTCTACACGATATCGGAAAGACTAAAGTACCAGCTTCAATACTTAACAAACCTGCCAGACTTACAGATGAAGAATTCGCTGTTATGAAACAGCACTCTGTATTTGGATACCATATGTTACAGGAACGTAATGAATTTAATAACGATATATGTATGGCTGTCCTACAGCACCATGAAAAGATTAACGGCAATGGATACCCTCTTGGATTTGACGCTCCAAGAATAACTCCTTATGCAAGAATACTTGCAGTTGCCGATATATATGATGCACTTGTCACAGAACGTCCTTACAAGAAAGCATTTTCCCAGAAAGATGCAATCGAGCTTATTATGTCTATGACAGAGGAGCTTGACATCAAGGCTATGAAAAGCTTTCTTGAGAGTATTATTCTGTACCCTGTTGACTCAATCGTGGAATTAAGCAATGGCGAGAAAGCCAAGGTTGTAAGCAACAACAACAGCTATATACTGCGCCCTACTGTAGTCGGCATAACAAGCGGTCGTGTATACAATCTTGGCGAAGATATGGATTGTGCTAATATTGTAATTATTTAATATAGCCACTTTGTACGATAAGTCTCATTTAATATACAATAATTAATATATAATAATGCAAAAAGGT
>OGMT01001043.1_pt1 | contig 15071 bp, 6 predicted proteins | sample 1573271 | NCBI WGS metagenome assembly OGMT01 (sample SAMEA2582000, study PRJEB24529) | metagenome | biome: Human gut stool | place: China | collected 2011 | reverse complement strand
CCTCCGGCTTGCAGCGGATGGGGGATTTGTCGTCGGCCTCCAGCAGATACGTCGCGTTCAGATGCAGGTGGGCGCAGACGAATTTTCCACGCTTGACGTGCGGCGCGACGTGCAGGATTTCGAGTGAGAAGATATCCGGGGAGACGGGCGCGGCCAGCACGCCGGATTCCTCATTTGCCTCGCGCAGCGCGACGGAAAGAAGGTCGGCTTCCCCGTCGGCGTGTCCGCCGAGCCAGGCCCAGGACTGATAGAGATTGTGATAGGCCATAAGCACCTTCGTCCTGTCCGGGTTTACGATCCAGCAGGAGGCGGTAAAGTGCGCCGTAGCGTTTTCGCGCGTAAGGAGATCGGAGAAGCAGTCCATGTCGGCCAGCATCTGCCGCCGGTCGGCCTCCTCCTGCTCGTTATAAGGCGCAAACGCCTCGATCTGCGCGCGCAGGCGGGTAAGCTCAGTCATGCTCGTAGGCCATCATCTTGTCGATGCGCCGCTGGTGACGTTCGACGCCGGAGAACGCCGTGTCCAGCCACACGTCGACGATCTCAAGGGCCAGCATTTCGCCCGTCACGGCTGCGCCAAGGGCCATCATGTTCGTGTCGTTGTGTTCGCGGGTGAGCCTTGCGGACATGGGGTTGTCGAGCAGCGCGCAGCGGATGCCCTTGACCTTGTTGGCCGTGATGGACACGCCGATGCCGGTCGTGCAGCAGACAATGCCGCGGTCGCATTCGCCGCTGGCGACGGCCTGCGCCGCCGGGCCCGCAAAGTCGGGATAGTCACAGCTTTCTTTCGTGTAGCAGCCGAAGTCCTTATAGGCAAGGCCGCGCTGTTCGAGATGCTTCATAATGGCGTGCTTGAGATCAAGCGCGCCGTGGTCACAAGCGAGAGCGATCATAGTGGTGTTCCTCCTGCGGTTTTTCTTTTATTATACCGCAGAGGACACAATTTGCAAGCGCAATCGTTTCAGCCGCTGACGCTGATGCTGCGGACAAGGCCGTCCGTGCCGGTGCGAATGATGCAGGAAAGCTCCCCGCAGTCGATGTCGATCTTATAAAAGCCGTTATGATCCCACCAGATCCACGCGCAGAGCGCGTCGCCGGAACTGCCGTAGAGGAACTGTTTCCGCTCCTGCTCCGGCGTCCAATCGGCAGCGGGAAGCGCGGCTAGAACATGGTCCAGATTGTCGCCGAGCTGAATGCCGCGCAGGAAGTCCGGCGAGGAGCCGATTCCCGGCCCGCCGTAGAGCAGCTCGTCCTCGCAGGACCATGCATCCAGCCGGACGGTGCCGTCGCTGTGCTGTGTAAATTGATAGCTCACGCCGTCGACCGTAAAGTTGTCCCCGCGCATTTTGCCCTTCCGGACGGGACTGCCCTGATAGGCTGCCGCCCTTTGCAGAACGGCTGCGTAATCCATGCCGGGGAAGACCCCGTTCGGAAGCACAAGCTCACAGCGCTGCACCGGCAGAGAACGGTCTGTCTCTGCCGCATCGGGAAGCGCGATGGGGTCGCCCGACAGCGATGCGTCCGTATACATCTCCACGCGGTCGTCAGAGCGCCAGCGTGTCAGATCGAACCGGTCGCTGCCGCTTGAAAAGCGGCCTGTGTGCAGATCCTGTTCCAGATAGCCGAAGCGGGCCTTCGGCGCGTTGATGTCGATCAGCCACCACGCACCGTCCGGCAGCGGCGCACCGAGCGGGTGCACCTGCCCATTTTCCTCACAGACAAGCTGCGTTTTCGTGTGCGCAAGCGTGCAGTCAGTCCTGCCCTCCGGGCAGGAGGCTGTTTCCGTTTCGAGCCGGAACGTGTATCCGTCCGCGCTTCCCAGCGTCACGGAAGCGCCTGCGCAGGCGGTAAAGCTCGCGGCCATCTGCTTTAGCAGTTGCCCTTCATAGCGTGCCTGTAAATATGGGTTATAGCCGGAGCTGTCGGCTTCATCCTCCCCGTGCGGCCAGCGGATCGTGACTTCATAGCAGCCGTCTTTTACGCCGCAGAGATAGACCATCTCGTTCTGCTCGCCCGCCTCGACGCAGATCGTCTCGCCGCGCTGCGTTACCTCGCTGATGCAGCCGCGCGCGGTATAACCGGCGGAGCATTCGGTGATCGTCTTTTCAACATAGCGGACGGCGAACGTCGAGCCGGTGCTGTAAGTGCTGCGCCAGAGGTCGTCCTGCTCGTCGTATTCCCAGCCGGTCGTGGGCAGATACGCGCCCCAGCCTCCGGCCTCGTCCGGGAAGGTGGAGAAGTACGCGTCAATATGAACGGCCCTGCCGTTATAGAAGCTCGGATAGAAATAGCCCTGTATATTATTTGCACCATGGGTCGCGGCGTAAATGTCGCGCAGATAGTCCGTCAAGCGCCCGGACTGTTCATACACGGCCAGCGCCGTGCCGTCCGTGTCCTTTGTCCAGCCGAGCAGGCGGTAGTCCTGCGTTTCGCTGCGATAGGTGACGGTCACGAGATAGCGGGTGTTGTCCACCAGATATTCCTGCCCGTCGATATACGACAGGCCGGTATCAGTGCCCAGCATGAAGGTGCGCCCGTCGGCATTTTCCGGCGCAATCGCAATTTTGCAGCTCCAGAGCTGCAAGTCTCCCTCCGGGTCGAGGCCGGACAGGGATGCAAGCTGCTTGAGGTTCACCATCTGCGCGTCCTGCACCGTATCTGTTACAGTCTCAAATCTACCGTCGGTCAGCACCTTATATTCGATTGGCTCCGGCAAAATGACCTGCGCGATATAATATTCGACGTAGTCCTCTATACTGGAAAAGAACGCGCTCGTCGGGGGCGTGCTGTCTGCCTCTGCGGGGCTGTCTGCGGTAGAAGAAGCGGGCGGCTCTTCCTCCGGCTGCTCTGCGTCTGTCTTCGGGTCGGTCAGGAAGCACACGGCCACGGCGATGGACACGAATACCGCCGCCAGCACGACCCAGAACGCAGGCTTTTTGTAATTTAAAACGGACTTGATGCGGCCCTTCACGCCCGTCTCGCCGAAGGCCAGCGGGCAGGCCGTGATCATCCGGCGCGGGACGCTGCATTGCAGCAGCGCACGGGAATAGGCCGTCTTGCAGCTCTCTCCCAGCTCGCGCACGACCTTTTCATCGCAGGCCGCCTCGATATCGCGGCAGAATAAAACATACGCCAGCCAGCAGACGGGGTTGAACCAGTATGCCGTCAGGAGCAGGAAGCCCAGCGGCTTCCAGAGCTGGTCGCCGCGCTTTAAATGTGCGCGCTCGTGCGCCAGAACCATGTCCTGCGCGCCGGGCTCTAGCCCGAAGGGCAGATAAATTCTTGGCCGAATCACGCCGAGGATGAACGGGGACGGGACGAATTCCGACTGGAACACGTTTCCCTCCAGCCGCACCGCCGTGCGCACACGAAGCCGCAGGCGCAGCGCGGAAATGGCCGCGTACAGGACAAGCACCGCGCAGCCGCCGAGCCAGACCCACGCGGCAAGCCACGTCAGAATTTGCAGCGGGTTCGCGCTCTGCGCGGGGTCAGGTGTAAACGCGGCCTGTAAGGGCGGATTTACAATGGCGTCGACCGCCGGGATGCCGCTCGTGATGGCTGGCGCGGCGGAATACACGATCTCCGGCTGCACCGGCTCCGCGCTCGGAATGAGGCTCAGCACGCTTTCAATCGAGAACGGGCACAAAAGCCGCACCGCCGCCAGCGCCCACAGGGCGCACAGCAGCCATTTCGGCGCTTTTTTGAACGCCAGCCGCACCAGCACGACCGCAAAAATCAGAACCGCCGCAGACAGGCTGCGGTTGAGAAAGCCGAGAAAAAGATTTGTCATGGCCGATTCTCCTCATAGCCGTCGATCATGGCGCGCAGCCGGTCGACCTCGTCCTGCGAAAGCTTCGTCTTGCGCGCGAACGCCGCGATAAACGCGGGGAGCGAGCCTTCGAACGTCTTCTCGACCAGCTCGTCCAGCTCTGCCGCCTGCGCCTCGTCCTTGGAGACGAGGGAGGAGACGAGTCCGTTTTCGTTTTTTACGATGCCGCGCTCGCCTAGACGGTGGATGACCGTATACGTCGTCGTCCGGCTCCAGCCGAGCCTTTCTTTGCACAGCTTCGCCAGCTCCGCGCTGGGCAGCGGCTCATGCTCCCATAAAATCAGGCAGAACCGGTATTCGCTCTCAAAGATCTTCGGGGTGGACATAGGCATTCCCTCCTTGTCTAATACGTTAGACTGTAATTGCAGTCTAACGCATTAGACTGCTCTTGTCAAGCCCCCTTTGCAAAAGGGCAGCTTTTTGCGGACAGAAAATTTTCGGCAGGATGCAACCCTTGCGGAATTTTTGCGTGTAGGAAAGAGAAGCGCGGATGCGAACGCAGCGCGGCCCACAATATCTTGTGGCGGGTGTTACGTCTACCTCGCAACATGGGCCGAAAGGGGCTGAAATGCTTGGTAAAACAGACATTTTCGTAAAAATCGGTTGCAATTTTTAATTTTTATGGTAAACTGGTTACATAAAATCTGCGGCTGCCACAGGCCGCAAATTGAAAGAGGTGCAGGTATGAAGCGTACATTTGGAAGATTTATGAGCCTGCTGCTGGTCCTCGCCATGGTATTGGCGATGGTTCCGGCGGCATTGGCTGCAAACGCGTACAGCGTCGAGCCGGACTCGACGATCACGCTCACGACGACGTACACGTTCACGGAAGCAACGTGGACGTCCAGCGATTCGACCGTCGCAAAAATTGAAAGCAGCACCGCCACAACGGCAGTCATCAAGGGCGTAAAGGCCAGCACGACGGCCATCCGGATCACGGCTACCGGCAAGGTAAATGGTCGTGATTATTCGGAGTATTTCACGGTTTATGTGCGGGACGCATATACCCTTACGCTGGCGCTCAGCAACAGTAATATCAACGGCACGGTTGCGCTGAATCAGGGCGACACCAGAACGCTCACCGCGACTGTCACGGTCGGCAGCAGCGGCGTGACCGCAGGCAATCTGGCAAACTGCGAAGTTCATTTCACCAGCGATAACGATGCCATCTCGGTTACTCCTGCCAGCGCGAAGGTCACCGCAAGCACGGTCGGCCACTACACGACCTATAAGGTTGAAGCGACTGTCAAAGCAGAGAAGGTCGGCGGCGCAACGCTGACGGCGCAGGTCTGGTATCAGGGTAAAGATGGCATGAAGCCGTCCACGTCCGCGACTGCGACCAAGACCATCGGCTTCAGAGTCAGCGGCGCGGCGACGATCTCGGTCACGCTTCCGACCGCCCAGCAGGTATTGTCGCTGGAGGCAGGCGGCACGTCTGCCACGCTGCAGCCGAAGGTGATCGGCTATTCCGGCACAGCCCAGCCGAAGCTGCTGTATCTGTATGACACCAAGGATAACAATCTGTATGTCCGCCCCAACGCTTCGACGACCTCTGCGACCGTCGAGCCGTACAAGGCCTGCGACGCAACAAAGATCTATATCTGCATTGCGGACTACAATCCCGGTCTGACATACGATAAGATCGACCAGACATACCCGGCTGGAAAACCGGACGGAACAGTAGCAAGCGACAAACAGAAGATCGTGGGCAGCTACGCTGTCTGCACGGTCAGCATCAAGAATAAGGGCATGGCCGTCACATCGATCGAGGTCATGAACAACGAAAGCGTGTCCTATAACGGGAAGGACTCCCGCCTGCAGACGCTGCTGGACAACGGCACGATGGTCTTCGGTCTGCAGGATACGAATTATAAATATACAGTTACAGTTAAAGTGAACGGCAAGGACGTCACGGAAACAAAGACGGTTTCTTCCACGCTGATCCGTGACGAGCTGACGCTTACTGCGCGCATCAAGGCTCCCGATTCGCTGCTTGCAAGTGATAAGGATCTGCAAAATGCCTATTCCCGCATTGAGTGGACAAGCTCTGCCCCCGCTGTTGCCAAGGTGGGCACGACCGATTCGGACGGAACCTCGGCAACTGCGACGATCGTGCCGGTCGCAGCCGGTACGGCGACGATCACCGCGAAGGTCGACGGCAATGTTACCGCAACCTATAATGTTACGGTCTATCAGGGCCGCGCCTACAAGATCACGGAAGAACCGAGTATCGGCGAAACGGTCGGAAAAATGACCCAGACAGAACTCGAAGCTCTGTTTAAGAAAGAATCGGCGAAGGTCGAGATTCAAACCAGTATTTACTCCGACGAGGTAATGATCTATGAATTGCCAGTCAAAACTGCAAAAGCAAATGGTTCTGATGCGGCTGGCTATACGTTCACCTATACACTTAACGGACTCAAAACGGCCACAAAGGAGTTCTTCTACAACAGAAGCGACCCTGACGACAGCGGTGTTACGACGACAGGCAAGGTGACCTTCTCCGACATTTCCTTTACGGAGCAGCCCGCAAACGCGGCCTATAGGATCACGGACACCATTGCCGATCTGGCCATGACAGCGTCGGTTTCGACGGGCAAGATCAAATCCGTGGTCTGGTACATGAACAGCGACCAGACGACCGGCGGTGTGGATAAAGCAATTCAGACAGACAAAATTACCGATAAGCCTACGAACTACCGTTCGGTTCTGTCCAATCTCAAGCAGTACATCACCGGTACCGGAACCTATGTGTTCTACTGCCGCGTCACGACCGACGACGGCAAGTATGCCGAAACACGCAAGGCCATCATCACCATCACGGGTGAGAACCACATCAACATTGTCTTCAACCCGACTACGGTAAAAGCCGGCGGGACGTTCACCATCACCGGCACGCCGCAGGAGTATGTGAGCGGCAAGCTGACCAATGTGACCGGCAAGACCTATACGATCACATGGACCTCGAGCGACGAGAACATTGTTAAGCTCTCCAGCAAGACCAGCACCAACAGCAGCCCCTCTATCACCGCGACGGCCAAGGCCGGCGGTCAGGTCACCATCAAGGCTGAAACGACGATCGGCGCGAAAAAGTATGCTGCCGAAGTGAAGTTCACCGTCACTGTCCCCGAGGCGGACACTGTCAGCCTGACGCTCGGCGAGAACGAAACCTACGTCCAGCTCGACGGCAGCAAGCTTGCCGCAGCAGTCAAGACCGCCGCGAAGGTCACACCCAGCACCTTTACCTTTGAGTCCCCGGCCAACGGCACGCTCTATACCTCGAGCGCCATGTCCGGCACGGTCAGCACGACGACCAAGTATTCTGCCAGCGAAGTCAGCAAGATGGTCTACCGTCCGACGAGGACCACCGGCGCGCATACCATCAGGTACGCCGCCTATGACGGCAGCGCCCAGGTCGCGACCGGCACGATCAATGTCATGACCAGCGCAAGCACGGTCGAATACCACATCTCCGCCAATGAAAAGCAGCAGATGGTCGTCAGCGACTTCCAGCGCGTCTACGGCTCCGGCCTGAGCACCGTGACCTTCGGCTCAAACACCGATACCCGCGGCGCGCTGTACAAGGGCAGCACGACCAGCTCCGGCAAGGTCGGCAGCGAGGCCTACAGCGTCTCGACCGGCTCGAACCTGCTGAAAAACGTCTGCTTCATCGCGGGCAGCACCACGTCGAAGTACACTGTGACCATCCCCTTCACGGCAAACGGCTCGTCCGGTCAGATGAACGGCCAGCTTGTGGTCTATGTCAATGACACCCACACGCTGAACTCCACCGGCGCGTCCTTCCGCTCCATGGGCATCGCGGGTGAGCTGACGCCGGAAAACGCCACCGGCAGCACCTACATCACCATTGACCGTGTCGTCGGCGGCAAGCTCTATTCCAGCTACACCAGCATCAAGAACTGCACCGCGCTGACCAGCAAGGATTTCGGCAGCACGAAGTTCTACTTCTCTGGCTCCGGCAGTCTGGATAACCTCTATATCCTGCCGCTGGCCGACAGCAAGAGCGTCGAGGTCAGCTACACCATCGACGGCAGCACGAAGGGCACGCTGTCCTTCAAGGTCAACCAGCAGACAGCCTCCAACCAGTTCACGGATGTGAGCGGCTCGTACAAGTGGGCGGCCAACTCGGTCGACTTCATGTACATGAACGATATCATCAAGGGCAACAACACCAAGAACCCGAAGCTCTTCGGGCCGGGCGCCAAGATGACCCGCGCCATGCTCGTCACGGTCCTCTACCGTGCGGCAGGCGAGCCCACCGTTACCGGTATCACCAACAAGTTCACCGACAACAAGCAGGGCCAGTACTACTACAACGCAGTCCTCTGGGCCTCCAACATGGGCATTGTCAACGGCGCGACCGCCACGACCTTCGACCCGAACGGCAATGTCACCCGTGAGCAGATCGCGGCTATCCTGTACCGCTACGAAGGCAGTCCGACCGTGACCGGTTCTCTGAGCGGCTATCCCGATCAGGCGCAGGTCAGCTCCTTTGCCGTCACGGCAATGCAGTGGGCTGTCGGCACCGGCATCATCACCGGCGTCACCTCCGGCGGCAGGACGACCCTCTCCGCAAAGGGCAACGCCACCCGCGCTCAGGTCGCCGTCATGCTCCACCGCTTCCTGACGTTCTAAGCATATCGACCCCTCGCCCCCGGCTCACGCCGGGGGCGTTTTTTGCGCACAAAAAGGCGCCCCTACCAACTGCGTTTGAATTTCGCCGGTTTTCGCGGATAATGGGTAATCTATCCGTCTTAGTATGAAAAATCTCCCCTTGCCGGGCGGCAAGGGGAGGAGATGAGGGCGTTTACCCTTCGAACTGACTGTGGTACAGATTGGCGTAGAAGCCGTTTTTGGCGAGCAGGTCCTCATGGCGGCCCTGTTCGATGATGTGGCCGTCCTTCATAACGAGGATGACGTCCGCTTCGCGGATGGTGGACAGACGGTGGGCGACGACGAAGCTTGTCCGGCCCTGCATCATGGTGTCGAACGCCTGCTGGATATGCGCCTCGGTGCGCGTGTCGATGGAGCTGGTCGCCTCGTCGAGAATGAGCATGGGCGGCAGGCAGAGCATCACGCGCGCAATGCACAGCAGCTGCCGCTGTCCGGCGGACAGCGCGCCGCCCGTGTCGGACAGCACCGTGTCATAGCCCTCCGGCAGACGGCGGATGAAGGAATCCGCGTGCGCCATGCGCGCGGCGGCTTCAACCTCGGCATCCGTCGCGTCCGGCTTTGCAAGGCGGATGTTCTCGCGCACGGAGGCCGTCTTGAGCCACGTATCCTGCAGCACCATGCCGTACTGGCGGCGCAGGCTCTCGCGCGTGACGGAACGGATCTCGCTGCCGTCGACGGAAATGGAGCCGTCCTTCACGTCGTAAAAGCGCATGAGCAGATTGATGAGCGTCGTCTTGCCGCAGCCCGTCGGGCCGACGATGGCAATGCGCTGGCCGGGCTTTACGGAGAGATTCAGATTTTCGATCAGATGCTGCTCCGGTGTGTAGGAGAACGCGACGTTCTGCAGCTCCACGCTGCCGGAGACGGCTTCAAGCTTCTTCGCGTCCGGTGCGTCAGGCGTTTCGGCAGGCTCGTCGATCAACTCGAAGACCCGTGCGGCGCAGGCCAGCGCGTTTTGAAGCTCCGTGACCACGCCGGTGATCTCGTTGAAGGGCTTGGCGTACTGGTTCGCGTAGCTGAGGAAGCACGACAGCCCGCCGACCGTGATCGCGCCTGCCACGGCGCTGAGCGCGCCGGTAAAGCCGACGCAGGCATAAATAATATTGTAAATGATGCGCGTGGACGGGTTCGTCATGGACGAAAAGAACGTCGCACGCATGGTCGCCGCCGTCAGACGGTCGTTGATCTCGTCAAACTGGCGCAGGCTCTCGTCCTCGTGCGAGAAAGCCTGCACGACGCGCTGGCCGCTCAGCTGCTCGTTGATCAGCGCGGTCTGCTCCCCGCGTGCCTTGGACTGCAGCTGGAACATGGAATAGGTATGCCCCGCGATGAACTTTGCCACCAGCAGCGAAAGCGGCGTCAGCAGCACGACGACCAGCGTGATCTTCCAGCTGATCGAAAGCATGAAGCCGAGCGTGCCCACAATGGTCAGAACGCCGGTAAACAGCTGCGTGAAGCCCATGAGCAGGCCGTCTGCGAACTGGTCGACGTCGGCGATCATGCGGCTGAGCGTGTCGCCGGAGGGGTGGCTGTCCAGATACGCAAGCGGCAGCCGCTGCAAGTGGGAAAACGCCTGACGGCGCACGTCGCGCGTCACGCAGAAGCAGACGCGGTTGTGAATGGCCGTCATGACCCACTGCAAAATTGCCGTCAGACCGGCAAGCACGGCGATTCTGACCGCCAGCGTACTGACGGCGGCAAAATCGACCTGTCCGGGGCCGACAATCTGGTCGATCGCGTCGCCGACCAGAATGGGGATATAGAGCGTGCCCGCTACGCTGGCCGCGGCCAGCAGCAAGGATGCAAGCAGCAGCGGCAGATACCGCCCGAGGCTTTTTAACACGCGCCGCAGCGCCCAGGAGGATGTATGCTTCATGATGCACTCGCCTCCCCCTTCTCCTGCGACCGGCAGATTTCCTGATAGACCGGGCAGGTCTGCTGCAGCTGTGTATGCGTGCCGAGTCCGGCCATATGGCCGTCGTCAAGCACAACGATCTTGTCTGCGTGCCGGATAGACGACACGCGCTGCGAGATCAGCACGACTGTGGGTTTCCACGGAAGCTTCGACAGCGCCTTGCGCAGCGCTGCGTCCGTCGCGAAGTCCAGCGCGGAGGCGCTGTCGTCCAGAATGAGAAGCTCGGGCCTGCGTACAAGCGCGCGGGCGATGGTCAGCCGCTGGCGCTGGCCGCCGGAGAAATTGCGCCCGCCTGGCTCAACCGCCGCGTCCAGCTGGCCCTTCTTATCCTGCACGACGCCATCCGCCTGCGCTGCGCGCAGCGCGTCCCAGAGCGCCTCGTCGGACGCGTCCGCATTGCCCCAGTGCAGATTTTCCCGGATGGTGCCGGAGAAGAGCAGCGCCTTCTGCGGCACGATGCCGATGCGCGTCCGAAGCGCCTGCAATTGAAGCGTTTTCACATCCTCGCCCCGCACGAGCACCTGTCCGTCTGTCGCGTCATAGAAGCGGGGGATCAGATTTGCCAGCGTCGATTTGCCGGAGCCTGTGCCGCCGATCACGCCAATCGTCTCGCCGGGCGCGGCACAGAAGCTGATATCGGTCAGCGCATCCGCGCCCGCCTGCGGATAGCGGAAGCTGACGTGGCGGAATTCCAGCTCCGCCTCTCCCGCGCCGTCCGGCAGCGTGCCCGCACCGTCTGCCATGCTGGACTTCGTATCCAGCACCTGCGAGATACGGCCCGCGCAGGCGGCGGATTTTGTGATGTTCAGGATCAGATTGGCAAACTTGATCAGCTCGACCAGGATCTGCGACATATAGTTATAAAGCGCGATCAGCTGGCCCTGCGTGATCGCGCCCTCGTTCACGCGGACGCCGCCCACGCGCAAAATCGCGACAATGGCCAGATTGATGATCACATACGTCAGTGGATTGAGCAGCGCGGAAAGTCTTCCGACAAACTGCTGCGCGGAAAACAGATCTCCGGTTTTCTCCGCGAAGCTTTCCGTCTCTGTCTGTTCGCGGGTAAAGGCACGGATGACGCGCACGCCGGACAGATTCTCCTGCGCCGCACCGGTCACGCCGTCGAGCTTCGTCTGCACGCGCCGGTAGAGCGGAATGCAGCTGAGCATGATGGCAAACACGACGGCAAAGAGCACCGGGATGGCCACGGCGAAGATAAGCGCCGACTTTGTGTCGATGGTAAAGGCCATGAGCATCGCGCCGAAAACCACGATGGGCGAACGCAGCAGCAGCCGGAGCGTCAGATTGAGGCCCGTCTGCACCTGATTCATGTCGCTCGTCATGCGCGTGACGAGCGTGGCCGCGCCGAGCCGGTCAAGCTCGGCGTAGGACAGCGACTGGATGTGCGCAAAAAGCGCACGGCGCAGGCTGCCCGTCGCGCCGGTCGCGGCCTTGGCGGAAAAATACTGCGCGCACGTGGCGCTGGCAAAGCCGCACAGGCCGAGTCCGACCAGCACAAGGCATTTTTTCAGGATATACGCCGTATCGCCGGACGAAATGCCGACGTCGATGATATCCGCCATGATGAGCGGCACGAGCAGCTCAAACGCGGCCTCGAGCAGCTTGAAGCACGGGGCCAGGATCGCCTGCAGGCGGTAGGGCCGCAGGTAAACAAGCAGTTTTTTCATGGGGTGTTTCTTCTCTTTCTTCTGCTATTCAATGGATTTGAGCGCCTGCGACATATCGATTGTGCGGATCTTCCGCCGCAGGGCAAGATTGACAAGCAGACCGAACACCAGCGTCAGCGCGGCCGAGATGAGATAGCTCAGCGGCGCGACGCGCACATCGAAGCACATGAGATCGATCTTGATCTGTCCCATGACATACGCGTGCAGCAGCTTTCCCATCGGAAGGCCCACAAGCGCGCCGAGGACGGTCAGGATGATGTTCTCGCGGAAGACGTAGCGGTTCGTCTCGCCGTCGTAGAAGCCAAGCACCTTGATGGTCGCGATCTCTCGTTCGCGTTCGGTGATGTTGATGTTCGTGAGGTTATACAGCACGATGAATGCCAGCGCTGCCGCGCCCAGCACGACGACCAGCACGATATATTGCAGGCTTTGCATCATCGTCGCCACGCGGCTGCGGAAATCAAGGCTGAGGGTAACTGCCGCCGCGTTTTTCGCGCCCGTGAGCGCTGCGGAGGCCGCCTGCGCGTCCTCGTCCGTCTGATAATTGACCCATGCGGCCTCGTATCCGGGCGCTTCGCCGAAGACGTCCTGCCAGGTAGTCTGCGTCAGATAGACGTAATTATAAACATAGTTTTCAAACACAGCCTCGACGGTCAGCTCCGTCCGGCGCATGTCGCCTGTCTGTAAGGTGATGGTATCGCCCGCCGACAGGCGCAGCGCCTGCGCAAGGCCCCGGCTGATGATGCAGCCGCCGTCCTGCGGGTAGGGGATCGGCGTTTTCTCCTGCGTGTGCAGGTCGATAAAGCCGTCCACGCTGCCAGATTCCGGGCAGACGACGTTTGTGGTCTTGACCGTGCCGCCGGCAGAAGCGTCCAGACTTTTTTCCGCGACAAACAGGCAGCCCTCCGCGCCGCTTTTCTCGCAGACGGCGAGGAAGTCCTCGCGTTCGCTGCCGCTCAGCGCGTGCTGGAAGGTCACGGCGGCGTCATAGCGGGTGATCTCGTCGTATTGATAGTCGACGACGCTGCTGATGGAGTCCTGAATGCCGAAGCCCGTGATGAGCAGCGCCGTGCAGCCGCCGATGCCAATCATCATCATGACCATGCGCTTTTTAAAGCGCAGAATGTTCCGGATGGAGACTTTGTGAAGGAAGGGGAGTCGGTCCCAGAGCAGCGGGAGCCGTTCGAGCAGAATGCGCTTGCCCGCCTTCGGCGCTCTGGGGCGGATCAATTCCGCTGCCGGCTTCTGCAGTTCGGCGTGTACGACGTACCACGTTGTGCCGAGCGCACACAGCAGATACGCGCCCGACGAGACGAGCGCTAGCGGCCAGTCAAAGGCATACAGAATGCCGGTAAAGCCGTACATGATATTATACGCGTGCCAGATCATCTTCGGCAGGAAATACGAACCTGCCGCGATGCCGAGCACGCAGCCGAGAACCGAGGCGATCCCGGCATAGAGGAAGTATTGGGACAAGATCGCGCCGTTGGAATACCCCAACGCCTTTAAAACGCCCGCCTGCGTCCGCTGCTCGTCGACCATGCGGGTCATGGTCGTGATGCAGACCAGCGCGGCCACGGCGAAGAAAAACAGCGGGAACACCCGTGACACGCCGCGCACGATATCGGAATCGCTCTCAAAGCAGGCATAGCCGACGTTGCTGCTGCGATCCAGCACGAACACGTCCGGGTTTTCGAGCTTTTCCAGTTCGTCCTCGCCGTCGCGGTAGTCCTGCTCGGCATCGGCCAGCTTTTGTTCACCGTCGGCCAGCTCCTGCTCGGCGTCGGCCAGCTTCTGATCGCCGTCTGTGATCTCCTGCTTTGCGTCAGCCAGCTCCTGCTCGGCGTCGGAGATCTTCTGTTCTGCTTCGGCCTTACCTGTGTAATAATCCGCCCAGCCGTCTTTGAGTTCCTGTTTTGCGTCTTCCAGCTCCTGCCGGCCATCTTCCAGCTCCTGCTTCGCATCTTCCAGTTCCTGCTGCTTTTCTTCCAGCGTTTTTTTCGCCTCGTCCAGCTTTTTCTGGTTTTCCGCGAACGCCTCGTTCGCCGCGTCTGCCGCCAGATCCAGCTGATTCTCATTGTCGGCCAGAGCGTTCTTGCCCTCGTCCAGCTGCGCCTGCGCCGCTGCAAGCTGCCCACGCGCCGCCGCGATCTGCGCTTTGGCCGCCTCCGCCGCCTCCGGCGACATCGCTCCTGCGGAAACCGCAGCGTCTATCTGCGCCTCCTGTTTGTCGAGCGCGGCTTTCTGCGCGTCTAACTGCTGCTGCTGCTCGGCAAGCGTTTCGCGTGCTTTCTGGAGCTGCGCGAAAGCGAAGCTCATCTCGTTCTCGGCCTGTTTCTTTTCTTTTTCAAATTTGGCGGCGTTTTCCTCATAAGTCTGCTTCGCGTCGGCCAGCTTTTTTTCGCCGTCTGCCAGCTCCTGTTCGCCATCGGCCAGCTTCTGTTCATTTTCCTCGATCGTCCGCTGCCCATCCACCAGCTTCTGGTATGCGTCGGCCAGTTCCTGCTCCGCCTCCTGCTTTGCGTCGGCCAGAGAAACAACGCCGTCAGCATACGTCTGATGCGCGTCTTCCAGCTCCTGCTTCGCGTCGGCAAGCTCCTGCTTTGCATCGGCCAACTCCTGCTGCTTTTCATCCAGCGTTTCACGCGCGTCGGAGAGCGTCTGCTTGGCCTCTTCATAGAGGCGATCGCTGCGCCCATAAGCCGCGCGCTCGGCAAGCTGCGTGACCCACGGCTCAGCAGCGTCAATGCAGGCGGTATATTCGTCGGAATAGACCTCGCCCTGTCGGCCGGCCAGACGGAGATAGAGCGACGTGTCGTATTCCAGCGCAAACGCCTCCGGCAGGATGTACACGAATGACGAAAGCGTTCCGCTGCCGATGGAGGTGCCGCCGCGCTCATAATTGATGTATAAGACGCTCTTGGCGATGCCGACGATGGTGAATTCC
>OGMT01001040.1_pt1 | contig 15081 bp, 19 predicted proteins | sample 1573271 | NCBI WGS metagenome assembly OGMT01 (sample SAMEA2582000, study PRJEB24529) | metagenome | biome: Human gut stool | place: China | collected 2011 | reverse complement strand
ATTGTTGTGGTCGGCCCCACCCGACGTAGTCGAGCAGAGGATGGCCGCGATCAGGATGACCGGCGCGAAGATGGCAACCAGCAGGAAGCCGACGCCCTTGCGCCCCTTCTCATTCGTTAGCAGCAGCGCAGCCGCGCGGGCGACTATTGCGCTCACGCTCATAGCTGCATCCCGCCCATGACCGGCGCGGCTTCCTGCACTCCGTCGTGCTGCGCCAGCAGCGCCCGGTCATTTTCGTCCAGACGATCAGACAGTCCGGCCGCGTCCATGTACTCTGTCACATTTCCAACCATGCGGCGCAGGAGCTTTTCTTCACCTTCTGCCTGTGGGCCAAGACGGATGCGCTGTTCCGCCAGCGCCTGTGCGACCAGCCGCTGTTCGTCTGGAGACAGGTGCAGGGACATCGTTTCTTCTGGTCCTGGCTGTCCTCCAACCACCATGTATCGCGCGTGGATGCTGTTGTCGCCGCGAATCGCTTTCGTGATCGCAGAGGAAATGAGGGACATCCGATCCATATCCGCGCCGCTTTCGCCCAAAGTCTTGCCGGTCATGAAATGCTCTGTCCTGCGCTGACTGTCCTCGTACCATTCCAGAAACATATCCAGATAGATGCCTTCACTTCCGCCGTAGTCTGTCCGACAGAAAAAGCCAGCGTCTCTGGGCATCTCGCGTCCGTTTTGCCAACGCCTGTCCAGAAGAAGGTACTCGTCCGGCAGATAGCCAACGCTGTCCAGCCGTGCTTCCAGCTCGTGAAAAACATCTTCCGCTTTGCGCTGACCAGCATATTTCAACTTGCAGGGATTCTCTGCATCCGGTTCCCAACGTTCAAATTCAATTTGCTTCATACGCGCTTCCTTTCTTCATACGTTATTTTCCGCCGGCCTTTCCGAACAGCTTTTCCTTGTAGGCCGGTGCTGTGACGAGCAGGTCATAGCGTTCGTTGCCGCATTTATAGAGGCACTCGCCCTTGTGCGGGGCCTGAATAATGTTGAACTCGCTTTCCTCCAGCTGGAGCAGATCCATAAACTCCTTTTTGTTGACTGTACCGCAGTTGAACAGGAACTGGTGCGGGGGAATGGAGAACAGCGGCTTTGTCATCTCGCGCACGCCTGGCTGGTCAAAATCTTCGAGGTTCTGGCTTGCCAGCACCAGTGCGGATTCCTTTTTGCGCACGCGCTTGAGCGAGTTGCGGATGTACTCGATAGCGACGGGATTGGACAGCCAGATATAGAGTTCGTCCAGCGCCGCGACGGTGTTGCCTTCGGTGAGCAGCTTGTCCGACATATACGACAGCAGGTTCAAAAGGATCGTGCTTCGCACGTTCTGCGCCACAGACAGCAGACCTTTCACACCGAACACCAGAAAGCGCGTCGAGGTCAGGTTTGTGTGACCGTTGAAGAATTTCGAGTCCGCACCTCGGCACATGGAGTGCAGCCCCAGCAACACCTGCTGGAGTGTCTCGCGCGTATAGAGCTGCGGCTTCGTCTCATCGAAATTTTCATACTCGATCTCGATAAAATCATACAATTCCGAGAGAATAGGATAGTCCTCCGGGCGCATCCGCGAAAAATCTGTTTCTTCTGTGATGCCCCATTCGGTATAGAGCTTGGTCAACATGATCTCGATGGTGTCGATCTGTGCCGTCGTAAAATCCTTGTAGGTGCGAAACACGTCTTTGAGGAAGGACGTGTGCTGTGCCAACCGGGTGGACTGCCGGAACGCTTTCGGCGCATCCACATCGTATGGATCAGCGTCAGTGTCCCACTGGCGCGGCTCCAAGAGGTTGATCTTGTACGTTCCCTCTACGATGTCCGCGAAGCAGCCGCCGAGCGCCTGACACAGCTCCCACTGCTCATGCTCCACGTCCAGTGTGATGACCGATTTCCCGGCTTCCAAAAAGTTGAGCAGGAGCAGTTTCATGAGGTAGCTCTTGCCCTGACCGGAGTTGCCGAGAATCAGCACGTTTGCCGAGGTTTTATCTTCGTCGCGCTGGTCGAAATCGACCACAATATTGCTGCCGTACTTGTCCTTTCCGATGTAGAAGCCCTTGCGGTCAGTTTTGCCGCTATAATTGAACGGGAACAGGTTTGCGACCGAGCTGGCTGGCAGAACGCGCTCGTACTCCGTACCAAAGGCGTTGAATCCGACCGGGCTGACGGCGCAGAAGCCTGCCTGCTGGCGAAGCTTCAGCCTGTCCACGTTCAGCTTCGAGCGCATGAGCTCGACCTCCACATTCGTCTGCAAAATTTGCAGCTCCTGCATATCTCCCGCGATCATTTCGATGTAAACGGCGCAGTGAAGAAGCGGCTCCTTGTTCCGGTGCAGAGAACCAATGAGGTTTGCCACATCCTGCAAATTGCTCTCCGCCTCCACCGACCGCTGCAAATCTTGGGCGCTGCCGCGGTTCATGCGGTTTCGAATTTCTGCATTGTGGACGATTTTCCGTTCCTCCAATGGCGAGACCATGCGTGTATAGATGTGCAGCGTCACGCCGTGCTTTTCGCCCAAATGCCGCAGGATGGCAAGGTCATCGGTCGATGTTGGGTACTCACGCAGCGCCCAAATGCAGCGGAACGTGTTGCCGCAGATGTAATAGCCGGTTTCAAATTTTACGATGCTGGGCGCGATCATGTCGAGGAAGGATTTCAAAGATTCTGTTTCCGCGTCGGTCTGCTTTTTTCTTCTGAAAATACTCATCCTGTCGCCTCCATGAATCGCTGACCGTCGTAGTCCTCGAAGCGCTCCGTCGTGGTGTTCTGTTCAAAATAGATGGCAAGCAGGCGCTTGAGGTCTTCCTTTCCGGCGCGGCGCGTGGTGAAGCCGTTGTCGCGGAATTTCGTTTCAATGGTGGACAGCAGCGTGTACGCAGTATCCGGCTTCTCGTTTTTGAGCCGCACGGCGAGATAGAACTCCCGTGCTAGTGTCATCTGCACCTGCTTCTCGTCCAGAAACGCGCGATCCTGTTCGAGCAGCTCCCGAATCGCTGGATTCTTTTCCTCCTGCATCCGGTCATGGTAAAAGAGGCACGTCGCATTGAAACTCTCGCGGGAGTTCATTGCCAGCAGCTCCACGCCAGCCTGCGCACTGAGTGTGTTCTGGAGCGCACGGATCTTCGCGCTGACCGCACCAGCCGGGAGGACGCTGATATTCGTGGGCTTGATGATATAAAAAACGAGATCACCAGCATCCGTGGAAATGCAGTAGTCCGTTATCTTTTTGACGCCCATGAGCTGCTGGGTGGACTGCCGCCTTTTATCTTTCTTCTGCCTTTTCATGTCGGGTCCTCCCATTCAAAGATTTGCTGTTCTGTGATATAAAAGCTGACCACGAACGAGAGAAAGTCCAGCACGCTCAGTCCGTCCAGATGGATGGACAAAAACGCATACGCCGCCACCAGCACCATTGGCAGAAACAAGCCAAGCTGCGTCAGCGCAAGCACCGCAATGAGCAGCCCAATGCCGATGACGGCCAGATCCCGGAGCTGCCAGAGCCAGAGCGTGGCTTTGGCGTTTAAATTGTCTGGGTAAATGTAAATACAATCACCTCCAAAATGCAAAAAGCGCCGCCGCAGAAATCTCCTGCAGCGGCGCTGGGTGGTTATTCTTCTGTTTGCGGCTGCGCCGCTTTGAGCTCTTGCACCCGCGCCAGATCGACGAAGTGGGTCGCATAGCTCCACTCGATCTCCGGGCTTCCGCTTTTGCTGAATTGCAGAGGAATGACCGGCTTGTGACCGGTTCCGTTTTTCTTGCGGACACCCCAGCGCTTGTAATAGCAGAAGGACGGTTTCAAACCATGCGCCTGCGCATACACGCGCATCTGGTGCAGCACGAAGGACAGCCGTTTCAGATTGGCATTACACACGGCTTCGAGATAGCGCACACGCCCAAACCGCCAGTCCTCATATTTCTGCTTTGGCAGGATACCAGTATCGATGAGAACATCCACCGGCGCAGCGTATCCGCACGTCCGGAGTTGATGGTACATGGAGCTATGGATCTTGCCGATCAGCTCTTTCTCGTTCATGTGCTGCACCTCCCATCTGCAATTTCAACTATACCACAGCGCGTCCGCAAATGCAAAAGCGGAAGCCGCAGGCGATCCCCGCGGCTTCCGGTTGGGTGGTTATTCTTCTTCGGCATCCATATCAGGTTCGTCGGGTTCTTCTGTCTCCGAGCTGCCTTCGCTGTCTGCCTGTGCTGCGGTGTCTTCCGCGTCCTGCTCCAGCGCATCCTCGATCAGTCCGATGATGAACTGCTTCTGTTTGAGGTTGTTTTTCTTGAGGTATGCCTTCAGCCGCTCGAAGAGTTCTTCCGGAAGCTGGATCGCCATGGTTCTCATATCACCTGTCATTTTTGTTCCTTCTTTCATTTTGTAATAATCTGTGATAAGTTGTTCTACGAATTCGCTGAGTGTCTTGCCGGATTGCTCCTGCTCTAGTCGCACACGCATATGGAGCGCTGTGTCGATTTGTGCGCAGAGGTTTTTCTTGTCTGCCATTGGGCTTCGTCCTTTCCTTTTTGATTTGCAAAGCAAGCATACTGTAAGCGCAGAAACAAAGCTATTCACAATAAGCAACAAGAAAAGTGTGTAAAATGAAGCATATTACAAGCCAAAAATCTGCGCTCATTTTCCTAAAACTTCTGCGATACCAGCCATGATATACTCTGCACAGGGCAGCGCGATAGCATTTCCGAGCGCAGTATAGCGGTTCGTGCTGCAAATCTCTCTGCCGTCTGCTCCATATTTTGTCCACCCCTCCGGCAGTCCCATGAGACGCTCACATTCTGTTTCTGTTAGAAAGCGAATGCAGCCGCCGCCCGGATCATCCTCATACCAAAAGGCAAAAGGATATAGTTCGGATGCTAGAAGAGTGGGAAATGGATCTGTCCGTTTTCCAAAGCTTCGGAGAAACATCCGTTGATCGTGGTGCTTGGCACCACCGCGCATTCGCAGTCCGGAAAAGGGTTGGACGATGGGTATACGCCGCCCTGCTTCAATAAAATCTCCTCGATTGGTTTCGGCGGCGGACACCCCGCCAGCACTGCACAGATTAAAATTCTGGAACAGTGGGCGGGACTTAAATAATATTTCTCCGGCACGTTGGCCTGTAAAATCTGCCACGAGAAAGATTCTTTGCCTACGTGCAATTCTGGGGTCTGCCCAATATTGGGCATCCAGAATGCGCCAGGCGAGATCACATCGTCTCCCTCGCACCATTCCGGCATCTGCCCACTGTCCAGAAGCAGGCATTGGAATTTCGGCGCCCGTGAACGCTCGCAGTACGGAGAGATAATCCAACCGGTTTCCTGATAGCCGAGCTCCGATGACGTTTTCCCAAACAGCGATTGCTGGAAAGCGATTTCCACTGGCATTCCTCATTTCATCAATAATTCGAATTGCCTGATAAAACAGGCTTGATTTTACGCCTTGAATGCCGGATTTGTCGCCAATTTGTGAGAAATTTTGGCAGGGTGAGCCAAACGTGATTACATCAACTGCTGGAATTTTGCTGCCTGATAGCTCTGTGATGTCACCTAAATGTACCATCTCAGGGAAATGACGCTTTGTAATGGAGATCGCATCCGGCACAATTTCGCTTGCCCAGACCGGCACAATTCCATGTCGGCTTGCAGCCAGAGGGAATACGCCGATGCCGTCGAACAGGCTGCCCATTGTCAGCTCCGGCATTACATTCCTCCGAGCTGCGGTTCTTCGCTGTACTGCCGCAGCTCGTCCAGAGACGCCGCCATGAAATCATGCACACGCATAGCTCCGCCGAGAAAGTTGGGCGAAGTGTCTGCCGTCAGATCGATCCTGTCTGCGCTGCCAAAGTCAATGGGTTCCTTTGTAAGCACAGTGCCGCCATGGTTGACCACTACGAGCGGTGCAATGTAGCAGAAGTTGCCCGTATCGCAGCTTTCATAGAGGTCATACGCATACAGACCATCCGGTACCGCTTCGCGTGGGATTCTGCCGTTTAAAAAAAGCGCCGGACGATCCAGCACCTTGATCATCTCCATATCTTCATCTAAAAAGCTCATATCCGTAGTCGCACCTCCGTCATGCCGCAGCCGCCTTTGCTACCGTTTTTGTAATGTTGATCGCCGTCTGTGCGGTATAGACCGCACTGGACAGGTTTGCTCTGGTTGATGTGTCCAAGCCGAACGCGCCCGCAATGCGCGGGATCTCTCCGGCGGAGAGCATTAAGCCAAGACCAAGCAGGGCGTGTTCATTGAACAGGGACAGTCCCGCGATCAGGATCGTAGCCTGCAAAAAAGCCGTGAGACAAAGCCCTACGACCTGCTTGCACCACTGGTAGAACCCGTCCAGATATCCGCGTGGGACGCTGAACATATACAGACTGCCGACCGCGATCTGGATGAGCAGAATGCCGCCGCGCTTGAGATTGGCGAAAAACACTTTAATGACTGCATACGCCATGAGGATGATGCAGAACAGCACCATGATCGGGCTTGTGACCGAACCAAATCCGCCGACGTGCGTGGTGGCAAAATCCGCAAAGTTTTCAATGGTAAGCTCATCAATGATATTTCCGGCAACCGTGCCGAAACTCGCACCCGCGCCGCTGATGGCATAACCGAAGTTTGCCTGCAAGGATACGCAAAGCTCATAGAGCTTCACCGGCACGACGGAAAACAAACTGACCGCCATGAATCCCTTGATGAGATTCATGGCGGTTCCCTTGATGTCGGCCCGACCGGACGAATATTCCAGCCCGCATTCCGCACAGGCGACGACGAAGCCTACTGCATACAAAATCCAAGCAAGATACGAGAAAAACAGGACGATGCTCTGCACCCAGCTCATCTCAAACATCTCGGCTCCCATGTTGCCCATCTCTGCGAAAAAGTTTGCAAGGAAGCCGATGATCTGCTTGTAAACCCAGTCCATGATCTGCTCCAAGATCGTCGATGCGACGAAATCCCAGATAAACAAGCCGCGTCACCTGCCTTTCCTTTCTGAATTGATCACAGCCCGACGATGCCCCAGATGTAGGTCGGCGCGGTCAGCGTAAAGACCAAACACGCAAAGAGAATGGCGGGAGCGGTCCATTCGAACTGTCCGGATTTCCGATAATCAAAATATGCGGTACCGAGTTTTACGAAGAAAGCAATGGCTAAAACCATATCAATTACCGGAAAAACCACGTTATCCACAACCGTTTTGATCTGTTCGGACGCCGTGGTCCAGGTGCTTTCGACAGCGGACGCTACATCGCCGCTGCCGGCCGCCGACGCGACCGTAGCAAACAGCAGGCAAAGCAGCGCACAAAAAACGACCTGCTTTCCGCGCTTCAAAATTTTCATCATAAATTATTCACCCCCCCATTCCAAAACGAACACGATGCTTAAAACATCCTGTGCCGTTACCGGCTGCGAAACCGCCGATACGACTGCATCATAATCAAGGGGCAGTCTAGCATTTTCCGCAATCGTCCACGGCGAGGTCAGAGAGAATGTTTCTGCATCACCAGTTTTTCTTGTCACAGAATCATTGATCTTGAAACCAAGTTGTTTCGCATCGACTTTGGCGTGCGCCATATCGGTGTCAAACGGGACAAGCTTCCAGCCGTTTTTGGTGGAAATTGAGACGCTAGATACAATGACCTCGCCGGTAGACCCGTTGATGATCTCTGCCGTACCAACATGAACCTCGCCGTTTTCATCGACCGTCAGCGGAAGGACAACCGGAACTGTGACCGAGAAGACCTCCGTGATCTCCCAATGCGCATAGTAGGTGCTGTCACCATCCGTCTTGTAGATGGTGTTGGCATCTACCTGCGTACCGCCGTTTGCCTCCGTGAACCAGCCGAGGAACTCGGCATTCTTGCGCGTCGGTTCAGTGGGGAGGACGAGTACTTCACCATAGGTCTGCTTTGTCGTCTCTGTGTTTCCATTACCGAGATCCCATGTGACTGAATAGCTGTTGGCAGTAAACTGCGCATAGAAGGTTTTGGCTGCCGTGATGGTCACGGTATTGTACAGACTGCCGCCAGAAGCAGACGTGTACCAGCCCTTGAACGCATGACCGGTCTTGACCGGCGTGTTCGTCGGGGCGGTTGCCGTCGCATTCGGCTTGCCTGTCGTGGTGATGCTGGCCTTGCCGTCAATGGTGCCGCCGTTTGTGCCAGCGTCCCATTTGATCGACAGACTGACCGTAGCGCCGCAGTCGTCGCACTTTCCGTCGCCGTTCGCGTCGATGTGGTCTGCATATTCCTCGCTGGAATCTCCACAAGCAGAGCACGTTTTTGTGCGTTTGTGCTGCGTATCGTCCGCTCTTGTCCACGAACCATAAGAATAGCTGTGATTGGCGTAGTCATAGGTCGATGCACCGCAGCCGGAGCAGGTTTTCGAGCGTCTATGCTGGGTATCACTGTACTTGCTCCATGCACCGGTGGAATAGCTATGATTACCGTAATCCGTTGTGCTATATCCACAGGTACGGCAAGAGGCCGTTCGGCTATGCTGGCTGTCCGAATAATTACTCCAGGAACCATAGCTCATGCTGTGGCTGGCATAATCATAATCCGTTGCACTGCAATTACGACAAGTGCCTGTACGCCTGTGCTGACTGGACGAATACTGCTCCCACGAGCCATAGCTATAGTTGTGTCCGCTTGCATAGATGGTTTCGCTCTTAGTCTGGCCGCAGGCGCACGAATAGCTTCTGTAACCATTGCTGGTGCAGGTCGCTGCCTGCTGGCTCTGCAATACCCATGTATGGCTGCCGCAGTCCGGGCAAGTGCCGGAACCGTAGGCGCCCGCGCCGTGGCTCTTATAGGTGTAAGTACCAAGGTACTGGACGTAATGGCAGGCGTAACACTCGTTATAGTTTGCATGACCGCGCGAGGAATGCGCAACTTCAACGTATGTGCCCTGGAACGAATACTTTCCGCACGAAGGGCAGTTGCCGATGATTGAGCCGGTGGACTGAACAGAAATACCCGGCGCTTTCTTGATGCCGCTGGTCGCAGCGGAGTCAGCATCCGCATTCTGATATACGCCATAGAGGTCATAAAAATAGCGTTCGTTGCGATTGGACGCCGCCCAATCATAGGTGTAGAACGGCACGGACGATTTTGGATAGCCGATCAGGTAGCCGATATAGAGCGTATCGCCGCTGTCCGATTCCCGCCAGAACGCATCTTCGCCAATGCTCTCCAAGATGTCCTCTCCGTAATAGATCGTGAGCGTGGACAGCTTCGGGCAGTTGTAAAAAGCGTGCTTGCCAATGGTCGGCGCGAGCGGCAGCTCGGCTGTGGTCAGGTTGACGCAGCCCTCGAACCAGTACGCCAGATCTGGGATGGTCAGCGTTTCCACGTTCTCAAACCAGACCTCGGTGATCTGATCGCGGACAGCCGCCCACGGCTGATCGTCCGCGCTGGTAAAGACCGGCGCTTCGCCGCTGCCGGAAATGGTCAGCCAGCCTTTGTTATCAAGCTCCCAGCGGATGCCGCTGTTCTGGATCGTGCCGGAGGTGGCGGCTTCGTTGGAAACCACGGTTTCTTCGTCAGGAGCACTGTCATAGATCGTGTGTTCGTCTGCTTCGGCGGCAAATGCCGAAATGCTCAAAGGCAGCAGCATACAGAGGACAAGCAGAAGTGCTGTGATTTTTCTGAATTTCATAGCCTAACCCTCCATGACGGCGGCGATCGTGAAGATCACGGTCGCGGCGTTGATATTCGTGACGACCTCGCTCGCGGAAACCTTTGCCTTGTAGCGGATAGCGAGATTTTTCTCGGCGGCAATCGCCGGGAACGCGCCGTCCACGAGGGTCAAAGCGCCCGCGCTCTTGGTCGAGCAGCCGTTGATGGACAGCGCAATGCTGTTCTTGCTTGCCGTAAAATCGTCAAAATTGCCGATTTCAAACGTGCCTGCCTGAACATCTACCTTGGTCACACGAATTGCGCCGGTCTTGCCGGTGTTGGTGATTGCAGCATTGTTGGCGCAGACCACATAGCCGTCAACGAGAGAAACCGGCAGCGCGGCGGGAACCGTACACGAAATCGGAGAAACCGTATTGACCACGGTGAGCGTCACCGGCACACGGGCCTCGGTTGTTTCCGCCGCCGATGCGGGCACGGGAAGCGCAAAAATGAGCGCCAGCGCCAGAAGCAGTGCCGCCGCTTTCTGATAGGCTTTCACCATGTCACTGCACCTCCTTCGGCCAGAGATACGCGGTGTGCAAGGTAAGTTCTGTGTTCAGCGTGCCGATCTGCTTACCATCGCGGTAGGCTGTGATCGTTACGATACAGTCTGTGTTTCCAAATTCCGATGCTTCCAGCAGCTTGAGCGTCGAAATGCTCTTGCCAGCGGCAAGCTCGAAAGCGTCGGCAATCAAGGCGTTGTCCTTGCTGCGGCGAATTTCCACCTTGTAGGTATCGCTCTTGCTGTTGTTGGTAAACTCGGCTTTTACGGACTCCGCCCCGACAAGCGCGTAAAGATGAGCAGGAGCAGTAATATCAATCTGATTGTCCGCGACGATGGCATTGAGCTGCTTTTGGGCTTCGCGCAGTCCTGAAACATCGTAAAAGATGATTTCGGTTTCTTTGTTCTGCTTCGCACGCGCGGTGATTCTGGTTTTGATGGTGTCGATTACTGCCAATGTACTATCGCGGTCAAAGACAATTTTTACTGCATCATCGACTCTCGCTGCAATCACTTCCGGCGTATTTGTGCCGTTGTTGCAGTACACGGCTTTTGTACCGCCGCCCCACACAAGTAGCCGTCCAGTGATCGTGACGTTGTCTAACACGATTTTACCGTCCGCCGCGCCGCAGCCGATGATGAGGTCGCCGTCCACGGTCAGGTCTTTCAGCTCCACATCGTCGGTACGAATGAGAACGCTGCCCTTGATGTCCTTATCGTAGGTTCCTTTTACGGTGATATAGCTGCCAATGATATTTGCAAAGATCTGCGCAAATTCTGCACGCGTGATATTGTCCTGTGGTGCAAGAATTTTTCCTCTGCCATGGATATAGTCAGCGCCTACCATTGCACGAACATAGGGCAGCGCCCAATCGGAGATCTTGCCGCGGTCGGAGAATGCGGACAGATCGGTTTTTGCGTAGGTTTCGTAGTCCAGCTCCAGTGCACGGGCCACGACGGTCATTGCTTCCTGTCGCGTGATGGGCGAGTCCGGGGCCATTGCAGAAGAACTGCGCCCGTTATAAGTGCCCATCTGGACAGCCATTGCCACATCATCGAAATACCATTTTTTGGATTTGGACACGTCCGTGTACTTGGAAATGTCGGCTTTCACGTAGCAGCCGAAAGACCTGTTGATGATTGCAGCCATCTCCGCGCGTGTCATGTCGCCATTGGGGTCGATGACGGTTGCGCTCTTGCCGTAAAGCAGTCCGTTATCCACGGCCGCAGACACGGCTTCGGCGTACCATGCAGTACGGTCATAGTCGCGGAAATCTGTGGCCTTGCGGTTGACTGTGTTTGCTGCCGACGCGCTGACTGCCAGCGATAAACAGGACGCGACGGCGAGGATCATTGCGAGGATTCTTTTTCGTTTCATTTTGAAGTCCTCCTTGTAGAATCAGGTAAGGGGAACGCTTTTGGCGTTCCCCTTGGATGAATTGCGATCAGACTGCATCCCAAGCGATGATGAACAAAATGCTGGCGATAGCGGTGTTCGTCACAGCTTCACTGACCGGCGTAACAATGGCGTCATAGGTGATGCCAATGCTGTTTGCGGAGGTATCACCCACGCCGCTCATGAAGCAGCCTTCGACAGCAGCGTCCAGAAGGGTCTGCTTGGAAGCGTTCTTGTTGTCGGTCAGCTTCTTTTCACCGTTGCCAAGCGCGATCTGGAAACCGAACTTATTGGAATCAACCTTTTCCTTGGCAAGCGTAGCCTTATCGCCGAACGCGGTCAGATTCCAGCCCTGCGCGGCTTCAATGCTCACGGAATCGACCTTGACTGCACCGAAAGAGTTGTTGACGATCTTGGCATCGGTGGCAGTGCTGACCGTGCCGTCAGTACCAACAGCAATCGGGAGCACGGTGGGCACGGTGACGCTCATTTTGGTGGCCGCAGGATCGCCGCCCAAGCTGCCATCCGCAGTGCTGGACAGCGTGACAGAGGACGTGCCTGTGCCGCCCGATGCGTCAACGGTGTTGGCAGCGGAAGCGGAAATGGCGAGGGACGCGATCATGCAGATGGCGAGGATGAGAGAGATAGTCTTCTTAAAGTTTTTCATTGTAAATTACTCCTTATGTTTTGAATTTTAGTTTTTGATGGTGATTGTGATGATGGCTCCGGCTGTACCGATGATTGCACCGGATTCCGGGTCCAAGTTATGAAAATATGCAGTACATTCGTATATGCCGGCAGGGAGAACAAGGTCGAGCTTTGCGCGCTCGACCTTGCTGCCAACGGCAATCGCGCCAGATTCGTAAATCTGCTCGCCCGTGTCATTGCGGACGATCTGGACTTTCTGCGGATAGTTATTGATGCTTTCGTTTACGAGCATCAAATTTCCTTCTGTTGTGCCGTTTTCAAAGTAAGGCGCGGTGTTCATCGAAATATTGATCATGCCTTCCGCGACCTTTTCGTTCAGCTTCTCCGCTATTTCTTCCGGCGAAAGGTTGTCCCAGCCGCCCTCAATGGCAGCATCGTCATAGACGATGCCCGTCTTGGAATCGTCCGTGGACTGCGCAGGTTTGCGGATCAAACGGACGGCGGTAAAAATGCCGACCGTAATCGCAGCGGCAAGGCCGACAACGGCGAGGATGACGAGGGTTCTGGACTTTGCGTCCCGTTTTTCAAATTTGTGCATAGCTGTTTTCCTTTCTGCATTGGGACGCGGAACCGCCATCCGGCTGGTCACGCGCCCGATATGGTGTGTGTTCGATCATGTGGTCGTGCCTCCTTTCGGGAAGGCGAAGTCGCTTGTGCGTAAAAAAAGCGCCAACCTTCAGGGCGGACGCAGACAATGTGTACGATATTTCATTGTTTCCTCCTGCTTTTTATTTCGTCGCTTTTCTGTAAGCGTCGATGACTGCTTCCTTGAGCGCTGTGCGCGCTCCGGACGTGATGGGATGAAAAACATCCGTGTACAGTGTCTTTCCGTTCTTGTTGAATGCTTTCTGCGGCATGAAGATGTTCAGCCCCTGCTTGGATTCTGCCAGCCGAACGCCGTGTACCTTGAACATCCCGTCAAAGGTGACGGTCGCGTAGGCTTTGATTTTCGCGCCCGCGTCGGCAATGTGGTCGATTGTAACTTCCATGTTAGAAAAGTCCATATGGTTGATTCCTCCTATAGCTGCATTGTCATTTCATTTTTCTGGGTTTGCGCATACGCTTCATCCAGCGGATAATCCTGCTCGGCATGACCTTCGCTGCGCAAGCTCTCCAACATACTGAGAAACCGTGTTCTCTGTTCCGTGCTTTGATCCAGTACCCAGCGATCTCGCAGCACCTCCAATGGATTTTCGAATTGCAGCAGATATGAAAGATCCCTGCGGGAAAGATCACTGCCGCTGCACAAAAATTCTGAATAGCAGGTTGCTGTTGCCGCGATTTCATCTGCTGTGCCAATCAGCACGCCGGGGGTTCGGGCATACAAACTTTTCTGATACGCCACCCACCCCTGTTCAATCTTTTCCGAAAGCTGCTCCAAAAGTTCGGATGTGGTCTGCACGTTTCGGCAAACAATGCTGCCATGCAGAAATTCAGCGACATCGATTGCCTCCGCGTTTCGGAACGGCAGATCCCCGCGGAAACCGATCTTCAGCTTGGAAAACTCCGCTGCGACCTGCACCAGCTCCGGAGGGCTGTTCAATGGGATCTCCTGATTCCAGCGGTACCAGTTTCCTTCGCGGCGGCACGGTGTCAGCTTCAGGATGATGTGCTCATCCGGCTCGAATTTCGGATAGCGGCAGAGCTGACCGCCAGCGCCGTAATACGGCTTGCCCTCGCAAAGAACTGTTTGCTCCATGTATGCTTTCATTTTTGCAAGGCTTTCACAGAACCAGCATTCCGTATCATCAAAGCGCCGGATTGCGCCGTCATCCAGAATGCTCTCCAGATTCGCTTTCTTTGTCAGGTGGTAGACCTCGGATGGAATGGGTGCTTTTACATACGCCATTGGCAAATCCCTCCATAATCACAGGAAGATCGTTTCATTCTGTTCCAGTTTTTTGGCAAGCTGCCGCAGGCAGACGCCCTGCTCCCGCAGATATTCCACGATGTCCTGCGGCTCACGCTGCAGTGCTTCCTCCTCCACACGCTGCAAAGGTTTGTCCTTTTCGCCTTCCTTATCACAGCATCCGCACTGTTCGCGGAGCTGATCAACCAACACCTGCTGAACATCCGCAAGATCCCGGATGCTAAACAAAATGTCCTCCACAGACATGTGAGAAGCCAGCAGGACGGTCGCGCCCGTGCCGGTAAACAGAAGAATGGATTCCCGCTTCTGCCACAGGGAGGTTGCTGGCGGTCTGGTCTTCATGACCTTTTCAAGCAGTGTTTTTCTATTGAGTTTCTCCATGAGTTTCATGTTCGGTACCTCTTTTCCTGATATTGCGGGTGTCATACAAAAATGCCCCGCTTGCAAGCGCTCTGCCGAGATTTCGGATGCAAACGCCCTTTTCCCACAGCTCCCGCAGCAGCTTTGGCGGCAAGCGCCGCAGTGCGTCTGTTTCTTCTACCCGCGCTGCCCGGCATTCGCAGAGCGCATCGCACGCGCCGCAGACCTCGATCAGCTTTTGCAGATAGGCCGCCTGCGCTTCGCCAAGCTCCCTGACCGCAAAGACCAGATCCTCCGCTGTCATCTGTGCGGATGATAAAATGGCGGCGCCGCGTCCCATCCAGAACAGTGCCAGCGTCGTGTCCGGCAGCAAATAGGGTTGTGCGCATGCCTCCGGCGACGTTTCACATGTGTGACCGGTTTTCTTAATGTCCAAGTTCTTTTTCCCTCCTGGCAAGATTGATCTCCCGCAGTGATCCACAGGTCGGTTCATGCACCAGTACGAGGTCGCCGTTCTCAATCTCCGCCGGGAACATACTGAACTGCGGCTGGATGTACGGGCGCGGGTCATAGTTCGT
>OGMT01001038.1_pt1 | contig 15088 bp, 10 predicted proteins | sample 1573271 | NCBI WGS metagenome assembly OGMT01 (sample SAMEA2582000, study PRJEB24529) | metagenome | biome: Human gut stool | place: China | collected 2011 | reverse complement strand
TTATAGCAGTGAGGTTCCACCTCTTCCCATTCCGAACAGAGAAGTTAAGCTCACTAACGCCGATGGTACTGCGCTACGCGCGTGGGAGAGTAGGTAGCCGCCTCTTCAAGCCGGATCCTGAACAAGGGTCCGGCTTTCTTTTTGTTCGCGGGCTTGCGTGTCCCTTCCCCTCGTGCGGTTGGCTCTCAGCGGCAGAGCCTGCCAAGGAGGGTTATGTCGGTTTAGAGGTTGATATTTTGTGCCTGGAGGTTGGCGTGGGCATACGCTTTACAGCACGTATTCGTAGTGGGGGGCGGTTTATAAACGCAGCCAAAAGCCGGGAATGATGGCGCCCGAAACCGAAATCCTGTTAATGAGCTGAATATCGTTTGAAAAATAGAGAGAATTCGTTAAATTGTCTTGAAATAAAATCAATATAGCGTTTCTTAGATGGGGCCATTTAGCGATAGATGCTGAAAAATAGATTCGGTTATGAAGAAAATATTTTGTTTAGTTTGTTTTTTCTTGGCTTTATTTTCGTTGAAAAGCATTGCTGACGTTCCTGAGGGAGCTATTCCGTTTGTTTTCGACGGACATCTGTATCTGCAATCGACCTTGAATGATACTATTCCCGTTACCCTTATTTACGATACCGGAGCTGACTTTCTCTATCTCGACGAAGATTATTTGAAACTCAATCATCTGCAAAACGCTTTCGGACGAAAAGGTAAGGCAACAATGGGAGGTGCGGGGAATGGCGAGCCTGAACGCATAGACATATTCATCGATCCGATTACAGTCCATTGCGGGGCGAGGGAATACCAAAACGAGATTACACCTATAATTAAGTTGCGTGATCTCCTCGGGAGGCACACTGACGGCTTGTTAGGTAATACTCATCTATTGATGAATCCTCTGGAAATCAATTTCAGCGAGAGCTATTTGCGCCAGTTAAAAGGACCGTTGTTAGCTGAACAGCTCGATAATTATGTAAAACTCGACGCTCGATTCGAGGATAACCGTATCGATGTAAAGGCGACGCTGCAAATCGACGATGAAAATAGCCTGGAGGGTTGGTTTAGAATGGATTTAGGGTGCGGCTCCACGATTATTCTCACGAATGAAACGGCGTCTGCATTTAATTTTATGGATGTGCCGAAGGCATATTTTTGCACACAGGCCGGAGGTATCGGCGGCGGTTCTGAGGAGGTTACGATAAGGGCTGCAAAATTCTGTATGGCCGATACGCTCGAAAATCTCGTGATAGATTACTCGCTCAATGAAAAGGGGGCATTATCGTCGGACAGACCCTATATAGGTATAATAGGTAATGAAATCTGGTCGCTCTACGACATTGTTTTGGATCCGGTAAGTTCTTCTGTATGGGTTAAACGCAATGAGAATCAGGGTACCTACGCCCAATCGTCGGTGACGCATATGGCTACTGTTGACCGTACGGATATTTGCGGTGGCTGGATTGTCAATGGCCTATATAAAGGAGGAGTCGCGGAGCAAGCCGGTATCGAAATCGGTGATATAATTGTAGCCATAAATAATCGTCCTGTCAAAGAAATAACCTGGGAAGAGCAACGAAAAGGTTTGGAACTTCAGGGAGAAACTACATATACCGTTCAAAAACCCGACGGTCAAATCGTTTCCTATACTTTGTTTATTGGTAAACAGATTATCTGACCCAACTATATCCCATATAGTCCGGAGTTTGCTGTTTCCAAAAAAATTGTGGAAAGGACGAGTATATGTCGATATGGAATCGGGACCGAGGACGATCGGTAAAGATGCCGCTCGCTGCCACGGGCCGGTTTGAATGTATGATCCATATTATTCGCCGAAAAACTCGCGGATAATTCCGTATGTTTTGTAAGTTTGGGGATAATTATGTGCGACTATGAAACATCCGGTAGATATTGATAATTGGAATCGTCGGGAGAACTATCTTTTTTTCCGGGATTTCGCCAATCCTTATTACAGTGTTACATCGCAGGTCGATGTAACGGAAACGTATATTCGGGCGAAAGCGCTGGGTATCAAGTTTTCGCACTATGCGATGTACGCTTCGCTACGGGCTGTCAATTCCATTGAGGCATTGAGGTACAGGCAGGTCGATGGAAAGGTCTGGCTATATGATCGGATCAGGCTCAATACGGCGGTTGCGCGTGAGGATCACTCCTTTGCATCGGTTATCATTCCCTATAATGATACGCTGGAGGAGTTCGTCGCTGAAGCGCGAGGGATCATTGCAGCCGCGATGCGGGGCGAGGGAGATGCGTACGGAGCCGATTCCGAGAAGGACACGTTTGTTATAAGTGTGAATCCGTGGTATAGCTTCACAGGGTTACAGTTCCAGTTTCCGCAGAATGCAGGCGAGAATATCCCTTTGTCGGTATTCGGAAAGATAATGGTCGATATGCAGGGACGCCGTACGATGCCTGTGGCTGTAAGTTTCCATCATGGGTTTGTCGATGGTTATCAGGTGGGGCGTTATTGGGAGGCGTTCCAACATAATCTCGATACGCTCTCGATGTAAAATACACGATCCGATTTCGGCCGGAGTTTTAGTCGTTTTCACCGCTGTCCGCAGGGACAGGTAGGAACAACGGGGAACATTGAGGAGGCATATAAAGAATTATTTGGCATTATCATCCGTAAGTCGTATCTTGCGGCGGCCCGATTTTTTGAGAGATCTATTGTGGCATCGTGGGGCATTGTGGATTCATATTTGCCTGTCCGAAGGAGGCTTATGGTAGCTTATCCCTTGTAATGGGGATGGTTTTCTGTGGTTTTAGCCTGTTTCGGCGATTGTAGAATATGGATAATACGGCGATCTTTGTAACGTGAAAAGAGATAAGTGTTAATAGGGTTGATGAAAGGTTAGAGAAAAATTTTTGCCAAGAAATTTTATTTGTTAAAGATTGTGTGTGGAAAAGTCTGCTGGGAAGCAGACTTTTCTGTTTTTGGGTGCGAATATTTCGTATTGTCCATCGGGGGTATTGTTTTCGAAAGCCCGCGCAAGAGTACGAATACCGCAGAGTCGATATATTGGCCGGTCGCGGCCGAAAGTGAAAAAAGCCCCGGATGTTGCATCCGGGGCCTTTCTTTTGAAGGGCAGGTTTATTATTTGCCCATGTAGTTTTTCACGTAGTGGTGGTGCTGTCCGTAGCGCTCGAATGCTGCCCGGTCCAGGGATTCCTGGGCCGAAGGATCGGCGATCGAGATGATCAGCCGCGCACGCTCCTGCAGGCTTTTGCCGTAGAGATTGACGGCGCCGTTTTCGGTGACGAACCAGTGGATGTGGTTGCGGGTGGTGACGACGCCTGCGCCTGGCGACAGTACGGGGGCGATCTTCGAGATGCCCTTATTGGTCATCGAGGGCATGGCAATGATGGCCTTGCCGCCCTTCGACAGCGATGCGCCGTATACGAAGTCGATCTGGCCGCCGACACCCGAATAGAATTTCGTACCCAGCGAATCGGCGCAAACCTGACCGGTGATATCCACCTGGAGTGCCGAGTTGATGGCCGTTACGCGGTCGTTCTTGGCGATGATGAACGGATCGTTGGTGTATCCCACGTCCATCATCAGTACGCCCGGGTTGTCGTCGATGAAGTCGTAAACCCGCTGCGAACCCATCAGGAAGGTGGAAACCATCTTGCCCTTGTCGATGTTCTTCGCTTCGCCGTTGATAACGCCCTTCTCCACCAGCGGGAGAACGCCGTCGGCGAACATTTCGGTATGGATACCCAGGTTCTTGTGGTTGCCGAGCTGTGCCAGAACCGCATTCGGAATAGCGCCGATACCCATCTGAAGCGTCGCACCGTCTTCGATCAGGGCCGCGCAGTGCTTGCCGATGCGGGTTTCGATCTCGTTGGGTTCGGTGAAATGTGCCTCTTCCAGCGGGGTATCGTCCTGTACGAAGAGGTCGATTTTCGACGAGTGGATCATTGCGTCGCCGAACGAACGGGGAACGTGCTTGTTCACCACTGCGATCACCGTACGAGCCGTTTCCACGGCTGCCAGGGTCGCATCGACCGAGGTGCCGAGCGAAACGTAGCCGTGTTTGTCGGGCGTCGATACCTGGATCATCGCTACGTCGCAAGGTACCGTGCCGCTGCGATAGAGCTTCTGGGTTTCGCTCAAAAAGATGGGAATGTAGTCCGCATAGCCGCTTTGCGTCACTTTGCGCACGTTCCCGCCCACGAAGAACGAGTCGAGCTGGAAGATGCCTTCGAACTGCGGATCGGCATAGGGAGCCGGCCCTTCCGTGTGCAGGTGGTGGATGTGCACATCCTTGAATTCGTGGTTGGCGCCGCGTTCGCACATGGCCTTAATCAGGCACTGGGGGGCCGAAGCGACCGAGCTGAGGTGAATATGGTCACCCGATTTGATGACTTTCACGGCTTCGGCTGCCGTTGTGAATTTAATCTGAGTGTTCATTTCTTTTTTCTTATTTTAGATAAGATTCCTTGCATTCGGTTAGTTGCGTTTTACCTCGACTTGCTCGTAACCTTCGATGACATCTCCTACGCGGATGTCGTTGAAGGATTCGATGTTCAGACCGCAGTCCTGGCCCGTGAGCACCTCCTTGACATCGTCCTTGAACCGTTTGAGCGAGCCGAGCTTGCCCGTGTAGATCACGATACCGTCGCGGATCACGCGGATCGGGGTGTGGCGGGTCAGCTTGCCTTCTCGGACGACGCATCCGGCGACGGTGCCGACTTTGGAAATTCGGAAGATCTCCATGACTTCCGCCGAGCAGACAATCTCTTCCTTCATCACCGGTTCGAGCATGCCTTCGATGGCATCCTTGATGTCGTTGATCGCATCGTAGATGATCGAATAGAGGCGGATTTCGATCTCCTCCTTTTCGGCGAGCTTGCGTGCCGATGCCGACGGACGGACCTGGAAGCCGACGATGATGGCATTCGAGGCCGCCGCCAACAGAACGTCCGATTCCGAAATCTGACCGACGGCCGAGTGGATCACATTCACCTGCACGGTCTCCTTCGAGAGCTTGATCAGCGAACCCGACATAGCCTCAACCGAACCATCGACATCGCCTTTTACGATGATATTCAGCTCCTTGAACGATCCGATGGCGATGCGGCGTCCGATTTCGTCGAGCGTCACGTGCTTCTGGGTCATGATGCCCTGGATACGCTGGAGTTGCTCGCGTTTGTTGGCGATTTCACGGGCCGAGCGGTCGTCCTCCATGACGTTGAACGTGTCGCCTGCCTGGGGAGCACCGTTCAGACCGAGCACCTGTACCGGCGTCGAAGGGCCAGCTTCGGTCACTTTTTGGCCGTTTTCGTTGAACATCGCTTTCACACGGCCCGTGTGTATGCCCGAAAGCATTACGTCGCCTATGTGCAGCGTACCGTTTTGTACGAGCACCGTAGCCACGTAACCGCGGCCCTTGTCGAGTGTCGATTCGATGACGGCTCCCGAAGCGCGGCGGTTCGGATTGGCCTTCAGGTCGAGCATTTCGGCTTCGAGCAGCACTTTTTCGAGCAGTTTGTCGAGATTCAGGCCCTTTTTGGCCGAAACTTCCTGATCCTGGTATTTGCCGCCCCACGACTCCACGAGGTAGTTCATCTGCGAAAGCTGCTCCTTGATGTGGTCGGGGTTGGCTGCGGGTTTGTCGATCTTGTTGATGGCGAAAACCATCGGGACGCCTGCTGCCTGGGCGTGGTTGATCGCCTCGACGGTCTGGGGCATCACGTTGTCGTCCGCCGCGACGATGATGATCGCTACGTCGGTGATCTTGGCACCACGGGCGCGCATGGCGGTGAAAGCCTCGTGGCCGGGGGTGTCGAGGAACGTGATTTTCTGGCCGTTCAGCTCTACACTGTAAGCACCGATGTGCTGGGTGATACCGCCCGCCTCACCTTCGATGACGTTGGTTTTGCGGATATTGTCCAGCAGCGAAGTCTTACCGTGATCGACGTGTCCCATGACGGTTACGATCGGCGGTCGCGGCACGAGGTCTTCCTCGCTGTCCTGTTCGTCGTCGCCGATGGCTTCCTGGATGTCCGCCGATACGAATTCGGTCTTGAAGCCGAACTCTTCGGCTACGACCACGAGCGCCTCGGCGTCGAGACGCTGGTTGATCGACACCATCAGGCCCAGGTTCATGCAGGCCGTGATGACCTCGGTCGCCGAAACGTTCATCATCGTAGCCAGCTCGGCTACGGTCACGAATTCGGTGACCTTCAGGATGGAGCGTTCCTGCTCTTCGCGCTGGAATTCTTCGTTCATGCGCTCGGCTACGGCTTCGCGTTTTTCCTTGCGGTATTTCGAACCTTTGCTCTTGGCGTTTTTCGACGTCAGGCGGGCCAGTGTATCTTTCACCTGCTTCGAAACCTCCTCGTCGCTGATTTCGGGCCGAACGACGGGCTTCGGAGCTTTGAGTTTGTCCTTGCGGGTCTTCTTGTTCTCTCCCGGACGGGGTTGGTTGGATTGCGGGCCTTGTCCGCGGCCGGGCTGTGCGGCGGATTTGCCGTTGCTGCCCGGCTTGGGGCTGCCTGCCGGCGTACGGGTCACGTCCACTTTCTCTTTACTCAGGCGTTTGCGTTTGTGGCGGTTGCCCGGTGTGAATCCCGATACGTCCATCGTGCCGAGTACCTGCGGGCCCGTGAGGGTCTGCACGGCGGGGCGGAAGATGTTGTCGCTCTTGGGCGCCGCTTCCGGTTCGGGTTTGGCTGCGGAAGCCGTTTCGGAGGCAGGTGCCGCTTCCGTTTTGGGGGCGGCCGGTTGCGGTGCCGGCTGCGGTTTCGGAGCCGCAGCCTCCGGTACGGGCTCTGCCGCCGGTTTGCTTACCGGTTTCGGAGCCGGTTTGGGCTTGGGCGAAAGATCTATTTTGCCCAGAATTTTGGGCTGGGGCAGTTCGTCCTTGACGCTGATGACGTTGCTTTTGATAATTACCTCCTGCTCCTCTTCGCGCGTCTGTTTCTGTGCCTCTTCGAGGGTGATCGTAGCCTGCTTCTGGGAGATTCGCTCCCGGATGCTTTCCCGTTCGTTGCCGGTAATTCGGCTCCCGCCGAATTCCTTCTCCAGAACGGCATAGACGTCCGGTTCCACCAGCGTATTGGGCGAACCGTCGGTTTTTATACCCTTCTTTTGCAGGAAGTCCGTGATGGTATTCAATCCCACCTTGAACTCCTTGGCAACCTGGATAAGTCTTAATTTTCTTTCGTTACTCATATATCGGTTTTAATTTTTGTGCGATGGGACGGATTACTCCTCGAATTCCGCTTTCAGTATCTCGACGACTTTCTGTGCCTGTTCCAGCTCCAGGTCGGCACGGGCGGCGATCTCTTCGACGGGCAGTTCCAGCACGCTCTTGGCCGTGTCGCAGCCGCAGGCTTTCAGGGCGTCGATCACCCAGCCGTCGATCTCGTCGGCAAATTCGGTGAGTGCAACGTCTTCCTCCTCGATTTCGCGGTAAACATCGATATCGTAGCCGGTCAGCATCTTCGAAAGCCGGATGTTCAGGCCGCCCTTGCCGATGGCCAGCGATACCTGGTCGGGCTTGAGATAGACCGAAGCTGTCTTCTTCTCCTCGTCGATGGTGATGCTCGAAATCTTCGCGGGGTTCAGGGCACGCTGGATCATTAACTGCGGGTTGGTCGTGTAGTTTACCACGTCGATATTTTCATTGCGCAGCTCCTTGACGATCGAGTAGATGCGCGATCCCTTCATGCCGACGCAGGCACCGACCGGATCGATGCGTTCGTCGTAGGATTCGACGGCTACCTTGGCACGCTCGCCGGGGATGCGGACGATCTTCTTGAGGGTGATCAGACCGTCGAAAATTTCGGGGACCTCCTGCTCGAAGAGCCGTTCGAGGAACTGGTTGGCCGTGCGCGAAAGGATGATGCGCGGCTGGTTGTTGTTCATCTCGACGCTCTTGACGATCGCCTTGATCGTGTCGCCCTTGCGGTAATAGTCGTTGGGAATCTGCTCGGTCTTGGGCAGGATCAGCTCGTTGCCCTCGTCGTCGAGGATCAGCACCTCTTTCTTCCATACCTGATATACCTCGCCGGTGATGATCTCGCCGACCTTCTCCGAATATTTTTCGTAAAGGTTGGCCTTCTCCAGATCGAGGATGCGCGAAGCGAGATTCTGACGCAGCGACAGCACGGCCCGACGTCCGAACGATTCAAGTTTGATCGGATCGACGTATTCGTCGCCCACTTCGTAGGTCGGATCGATGGCCTTAACCTCCGATACGGCGATTTGCATGTTCGGATTCTCCACCGCGCCGTCCTCCACGACCGTACGGTTTCGCCAGATCTCCAGGTCGCCCTTTTCCGGGTTGATGATCACGTCGAAATTCTCGTCCGTCTCGAACTGCTTCTGAAGCGCGTGGCGGAAAACGTCCTCGAGGACTCCGATCATCGTGGCCTTGTCGATGTTTTTAAGCTCCTTGAACTCTGCGAAATTGCTGATAAGATTAAGATTATCCATTGGTTTTTTATCTTGTTTATTTTTGAATTTCCACTATTTGAAATCGAGGTATTCCTTCGTGTATTTGATCTCTGAGAAAGGGTAGCGGCGCGTAACCCGCACCGTCTGTTTCCGCTTTTTACCCTCTACGGCCTGCTTCTCCTCGTAGGAGAGGGTGAGTCCCTCCTGGTCCGCCTCGTCGAGCGTCGCCAGAATCTTCACGCCGCTTTTGAGCAGCACTTCGACCGGCTTGCCGATCAGTTTGCGGTATTGGCGGAGGTGCTTGAGTTCCGAGCCGATGCCTGCCGAAGCTACCGTGAGGGAGAAATCCTCCGTGTCGCGGTCGAATTCGGCCTCGATCGCGCGGCTCAGCTCCACGCAGGTTTCGATACCTACCGAGGTGTCGCTGTCGATCAGCAGTTCCACTTCGTTGGCGGGCGAACAGGTGCAATCCACTACGAACAGGTCGGTGCCGACGAGTTTGGCATTGGCTATTTCGGTGATTTTCGTACAATCGATCATATTTGCTGATGTTATCAATAAAGTCGTTTTCCGGTGCGGGCAGTTCGTGCAAATCCGGACATCTGTCCTTCCCCGGCGAAAACTTGAAGTTCGTTCAGTCGTTTTTGCGGCCGGCCCGGAGGCGTTCGGCTTTTTGACGAAAATGTAGGAAATCGTCGCTTCCCGTTCGTTTTCATCGTCTTGCGTCCTGCGTTTTCTTCGAACATTGCATCGCAAGGAGCACTATTCGCGCCCGAATCTTGTCCCTGTTGTAGCAGGAGCTGTAATCGGGTACCCGCATGGCCCGCAACTGCCGGTTTCTCCCGACGGAATGGGCATGCGAGGGCATGCGGGTCGAGAAAATCGTGCGGATGATTCGCCGGTCGGGAGCGGTGAATATATCTACGAAATAAGGGGACTTGCTCGTCCCCTTACCTCTCTATACCCGTTTACGCTACAAATGTAGCGAATGTTTTTCGATTTTCAAATCTTTGTACGGAAAAATTATTCGTCTTTTTCGTTGCTCTGAGAGTAGGGCTTGATAATGCCGCGCTGCGATTCGCGGATGAACCGGATGAGTCGGTCGCGTTCGGGACTTTGCGGAATCTGTTTTTCGACCTCCTCACAGCCGTTCAGGTAGTTCAGGCCGCTTTGGAAGAGGATGCGGCAGGCGTCGTGAATTTGTGAGATCGTTTCCGGCGTGAATCCGCGGCGGCTCAGACCGACGCGATTGACGCAGGCGAAACGTACCGGATCGTTGTTGCTGACGGTGATGAAGGGGGGAATGTCCTTGCCCACCAGCGCGCCGCCCTGAATCATCGTATGCTCTCCGATGCGGGTCCACTGATGTACGGCTACGTGGCCGCCGATAACGGCCCAATCGCCGACTTCGACCTCTCCGGCGAGCGATACGCGGTTGGCCATGACGCAGTGACTGCCTACCACGTCGTCGTGGGCGATATGCACGTAAGCCATAATCAGGTTGTGGCTGCCGACGACGGTCTTGCCCCGGGAGGCGGTGCCCCGGCTGATGGTGACGCATTCGCGGATTTCGTTGTAGTCGCCGATTTCTGCCGTCGTTTTTTCACCGACGAACTTCAGGTCCTGCGGGGTGCAGGCGATCGATGCGGCCGTATGGATCTTGCAGCCTTTGCCGATGCGGGCTCCGTCGTGGATCACGGCCCCGGGGCCGATCCAGCAGTCGTCGCCGATCACCACATCGCCGGCGATGTAGGCGAAAGGCTCCACCGTTACGTTCTTTCCGAGTTTCGCGTCGGGATGGATGTATGCCTGGTTGCTTATCATGTGCGGTTACTCTTTATTTTTAACGATCTGGGCCATCATCGTGGCTTCGCAGGCGAGCGTTTCGCCGACGAAGGCCTTGCCTTCGACTACGGCTACGCCTCGTCGGATGGGCTCCAGCAGTTGAACTTCGAAATGAAGGGTGTCGCCCGGAACCACCTTGCGCTTGAATTTTACGCCGTCGATCTTCATGAAATAAGTCGAGTAGTGCTCCGGATCAGGAATACTGCGTAATACCAGCATACCGCAACACTGCGCCATCGCTTCGACGATCAGCACACCCGGCATGACCGGCTCTTCGGGGAAATGTCCCACGAAGAATGGCTCGTTCATCGTGACGTTCTTGATGCCGGCTACCGTCGTGTCGTCGATGTAGAAGATGCGGTCCACCAGCAGGAACGGCGGACGGTGGGGCAGCATCCGCCGTATATCGTTGATGTCATAGACGGGCGGTTTGCGGCAGTCGTATTGGAAACGGGGCTTTTCGCCTTCGCGGCGGATGGTCCGTTTTACCTGTTTCATAAACTCCGTGTTGGCGAAATGGCCGGGACGAGTGGCCCATACGCGGCCCTTGATGCGTTTGCCCAGCAAGGCGAAGTCGCCCAGCAGGTCGAGGAGCTTGTGGCGGGCCAATTCGTTGTTGAAACGGAGCTCCAGGTTGTTCAGGTAGCCGCCCGTGATGCGGATATCCTGTTTGTTGAAAATTTTCTTGAGATGTTCGAGCTGATCGTCCGGGACGGGATTCTCCACGACGACGATCGCGTTGTCCAGGTCGCCGCCCTTGATCAGGTTCATCTTCATCAGAGGTTCCAGATCGTGCAGGAAGACAAAGGTGCGGCAGGGGGCGATCTTCGCGGCGTAATCGTCTTCGGGGTCGAATGTCGCATACTGGTTGCCGATCACCTTGGAGTTGTAGTCCACGTGCAGCGATACGGAAAATTCGTCGTCGGGGTAAAGGATGATGGCCACGCCTTTTTCCGGAATCGTATAGACCATTTTTTCGGTGACGTGGTAGTAGGTGCGTTCGGCTTCCTGAGGTTGCAGGCCGGTTTCGACGATCGTTTTCGCATATTCTTTGGCCGAACCGTCCATGATCGGAGTTTCACCGGCATCGACATCGATCGTGGCGTTGTCCACGCCCAGGGTCCAGAGGGCCGACATGATATGTTCGATGGTCGCAACGCGTGCGCCATCCTTTTCGATGGTCGTGCCCCGCGAGGTATCCGTGACATAGTCGCATAGGGCCGGAATTTCGGGTTTGCCTTCCAGGTCGATGCGGCGGAAAACGATGCCGCTGTTCTCCGGGGCGGGATGTACCGTCATCGTCACTTTGACGCCGGTGTGGAGGCCTGTACCTGAAAACGAGATCGGGGCTTTGAGGGTTTGTTGTTTGGCAGCCATAATCTGAATTTATTCAAATCGCAACATACATTCCCGCTGACTGCCGGGTCCCGACGTGTGTGGGGCCGACCGTCATTTTCGGAAATGTTTATCGCATTATTTGCGCGCAAATATAGGAAATATTATTCAAAAATCGTATTTTTGCCTAAATTATTGATAAACCGAAATTCCGTGGCATCACCCGACAGAACTCCTCGTCCTCCGAAATTGCAGCTTCCCTTCGAGCAGAAAAAAAACGATGCGGGAGAATGGGCTTACGACCATCGGATCGGATTGTGTGTCACGTTGATTGCCTATTTGGTGCTTGCGATCGCCTTTATGGTGGGAAAAATCGTCGTGGGGGCCAAACCTTCCGTGCAAGGCATAATCATTGATACGAAAACTTTAGCGGAGCTCGAGGCGGAGAAGATGCGTCTTGAACAGGAGGTACGGGCTCGCCAACAGGCGCAGGAAGGCGGCGATTGGCGGGATGTGCGCAACCAGTATTCCAACGAGAATGCGCTCGAGGAGCGGTCGCGTGACGACCGTGGCTCGATGTCCTCGTCGCTGAAAGAATCCGCCGAAGCGGTCGGCGAACGGATGCAGGCCAACCGGGACGCTTACGAGCAGGGATTGGCCGAGGAGCGTGCGATTCGGGAGCGTATGGGGCGCAGCGGCAAGGACGATCGGACACAGGACAGTCGGGCCAGGGGACGGGTCACGGTTTCCTTTTCGCTGACCGATCCCGTGCGGACGCGCCGTTATCTGGAGGTGCCGGCCTATCAGTGCGAGGGAGGCGGCGAAGTGGTCGTCGGTATTACGGTCAATCCTTCGGGAGAGGTCGTTGCTGCAAAAGTGGCCTCCGGAGGCGATGACTGTATGCGGGAGGCTGCGCTGGAAGCTGCACGTAACTCGCTTTTCAATATCGATGATTCGGCGCCTGCCCGACAGTCGGGAACGATTACTTACCTATTCATTCCTCAATAGGGTGCGGTGCCTGTCAGCGATTGTACGCGACAGGCATTTTTTGTAAATTTATATAAGGATTTCCTATGCATAATATCATTACGACCGAAAACATTCTGTTGATCGGAGCCTTGCTTCTTTTCGTCGCGGTAATGGCCGGCAAGGCGGCCTATCGTTTCGGCGCCCCGGCCTTGCTCTTTTTTCTGGGGGTCGGTATGCTGTTCGGTATCAATTTCATTTCGTTCCATTCTGTCGAAGCGACCCAGTTCGTAGGTATGATCGCTCTTTGTATCATCCTTTTTACGGGAGGTATGGATACCAAGTTTTCAGAGATACGACCGGTGATCGGGCCGGGTATCGTGCTGGCGACTGCCGGAGTCGTCATGACAGCGGTGATCGTAGCGGGTTTCGTCACGCTCATTGCCCCATGGGTCGGGCTGGCCGTATCGTTTCCTGCGGCGCTGCTGCTGGCCGCGACGATGTCTTCGACGGATTCGGCTTCGGTTTTCTCCATCCTGCGAAGCAAGAAACAGGGGCTGAACGAGAACCTGCGCCCTCTGCTGGAGCTGGAGAGCGGTTCGAATGACCCGATGGCGTACGTGCTGACCATTGTGCTGATCGGCGTATTGTCCGGCGGCGCAGAAGCCGTGAGCGTACCGATGAGTATCGTAAAGTTCGTCATTCAGATGGTGCTCGGCGGTTTGATGGGCTACGCTATCGGCCGGATCGGTGTATGGACAATCAATCGGATCAATTTGAGCAATCATTCGCTCTATCCGGTGCTTTTGCTCGCTTTCGTTTTCTTTACCTTCTCGTTTACCGACCTGATTGGCGGGAACGGATACTTGGCTGTTTACCTGGCAGGATTGGTGTTGGGTAATAACCAGTTGACGCAGAAACGTTCGCTGACGATCTTCTTCGACGGCTTCACCTGGCTGGTACAGATCGTGATGTTTCTTACGCTGGGTCTTCTCGTCAACCTCGACGAACTCTTGCAGCCCGACGTGCTGATGCTGGGCTGTCTGGTAGGAGCCTTCATGATGTTCATTGCGCGTCCCGTCACGGTGTTCGCCTGTATGATGCCTTTCCGCAAGTTTACGACCAAAGCCCGTCTTTATGTTTCCTGGGTCGGTCTGCGCGGTGCCGTGCCGATTATTTTTGCGACCTATCCTTTGCTGGCCGGTACGGAGGGAGCGCGGTTGTTGTTCAATGTGGTTTTTCTGGTGACGATTCTTTCGCTGCTGGTGCAGGGTACGACCGTAAGTTGGATGGCGAATCTGCTCGGGCTTGGGTATGCCGAAAAGAGTCCTGCCTTCGGGGTCGATGTCCACGAAGATATTCCGTCGATATTTACCGAGGTCCTTGTCAATGAATCGATGCTTCAGGGGGGCACTACGCTCAAGGAGATCAACCTGCCGGAGCATACGTTGGTGATGATGGTCTATCGTGACGGGGACTATTTCGTCCCGCAGGGCAATACCGCGCTGAAGGTCGGCGACAAGCTCTTGGTTATTTCAGACCGGGGCGAGGAGTTGGAGTCCACCTATAAGGATATGGGAGTCGATGAAGTGCTGAAACTTTGAGATATTTCCTGTAAGGACCGGTTCTCTCTGTTATCGAAACAAAAAAGCTGTCGTTTTCGACAGCTTTTTTGTTTCGAATATATCTGTGAAGATTAGATCTCCCAAGTAGCGCCCGAGTGGAGCAGGTCGTCCACACAGTGGATCTTGCTCTGGGCTTTCACCTCTTCCACCTGCTTTTCAACGGCCTGATCGTAAACGATTTCGTCCTCGACCGAACGGATTACACCGAGTGCGACCGGATAGTCGGGATATTTCATTGCGGCCAGCATCGAGTGCAGCGTCGTGTCTTTGGTGTGGGCGTCGTGCGTCAGGATCTTATCCAGCGTATAGCCGTCCTGTCCGACCGTTACGACTTTCAGGCGCATATCCTCGAACACCAGACCTTTTTCGTTGTTGGCACCGAAGAGCATCTTCTCGCCGTGGCGCAACGTGATGGTGTGCTCCAGACGGGTAGCCTTGTCGCCAGCGAAAGCCGCATGGGTTTTGTCGTTGAAGATCACGCAATTTTGCAGAACTTCGGTTACCGACATACCCTGGTGTTTCGCCGCTGCGATCAGGCACTCTTTGGTCAGATTCACCTCCATATCGATCGAACGGGCGAAGAACGTGCCTTTCGCACCGATCACCAGTTCGCCGGGGTTGAACGGTTTTTCGACCGTACCGTAGGGCGAGGTCTTGGTGATTTTACCCAACTTCGAGGTCGGCGAGTACTGACCTTTGGTCAGACCGTAGATCTCGTTGTTGAACAGGATCGCGTTGAGGTTGATGTTGCGGCGGATCGCGTGGATGAAGTGGTTGCCGCCGATGGCCAGCGAGTCGCCGTCGCCCGAGGTAACCCAAACGTTCAGACGCGGATTCGCAGTCTTCACACCCGTAGCGATGGCGTTGGCGCGTCCGTGTACGGAGTGGAAGCC
>OGMT01001028.1_pt1 | contig 15329 bp, 10 predicted proteins | sample 1573271 | NCBI WGS metagenome assembly OGMT01 (sample SAMEA2582000, study PRJEB24529) | metagenome | biome: Human gut stool | place: China | collected 2011 | reverse complement strand
TGCCGCACGCCGAGACGCTGCGGGTCATGCGCCTGCTCGACTCCCTGCGTGCCGCTTGGGGCGTGCGTTATCCGCAGGACGGTCTGGAACACCTCTCCACGCTCGGCCTCTGACGCAGGATCGGCCGCAAGGTTTTGGCGCCGCACCCCGTAAGGGAGTGCGGCGCTTTTCGTCGGAAGGACTGGCTCAGAAGGTGTAGCCCAGTTCGAGGTAGGCGTAGCGCCCCAGGTAGGAGGTTGTCGAGGTGAGGATGCAGTAGGTGTTGAACAGCGTGGCGGTGGCGTCCGGCCGGTTGATCAGATCGACGGCCCCGACCGAAAGGCTCAGCCGGTTCTCCTTTCCGAACTTGCGTCCGGCGGCCAGGTTCAGGAGGACGTTGTGTGTCGTCAGTTCGTGCGAGCGGCTGTTGCAGTAGAACTCGTAGCGGACGCCGATCTGTCCGAAATATTTTCCCAGACGCAGGTCGATGTTGCCGATGAGCTGCTCGCGCAGGTCGCGCGTGGAGATCTCCTGGGTCGTGTAGGAGCTCATCACGGTCGAGGTGGAGATGTCGAGCCGGATCTTCTCCGAAAAACCCGAGTTGAACCCCGCCGTGACCGAGAGCGAGTGGTTGCCCGAGCGGTAGAGTCGCTCGTCGAGGTAGTAGGGCGTCTGTCCGAAGTTGTAGGAGAGGCTGCCGCGGAGGGTCGAGCGGATCGGGGCGATCTGCTGCGAGTAGAAGAACGATCCGCCGACGCGGTAGCACCCGCCGACATTGACCTGCGAGGAGAGCTGCGCTCCGGGCTGCGCCGTGTAGTCGTACTCGGGGAGGTAGGTCTCTTCGAGGAAGAGGCGGGTCCGCGAGGTGATGTAGTTGAACGTGTAGGAACTGTAGAGCGTCACCGAGCAGTTGAGGGCCTTCTCGGCGTTGTTGAGAGACAGGGAGGCCGATCCCGACAGGTCGTTCGGCTGCCGCAGGCGGTCGTTGCCCGTGCGCAGCGAAAGGGGGTTGGTGGCGTCGAGCGTCTGGCGCAGCGCCTCGACGGGGATGGTCTGCGAGTAGGAGCCGATGTGGAGCGAGAAGTTGCGCCGCGGCGAACCGACCGAGAGGTCGAGCGTCGGGTTGAACTGCAGGAAGTGCCGCGGGAAGCGGTGTTGCTCGGGAAAGCGTTCGCTGCGCACGATCTCACTGGCCGAGAACTCGACCGATCCGAACAGGCGGAAGCGGTCGTCGTAGTAGCCGCCTCCCGAGCGTACCGTGTGGCGGCGGGTGTCGGTCGTGTAGTCGTAGCTGTTCACCGTATCGACGACCCCCTGCGGGTCGTTCAGGTAGTCGCGGGCGTGCTGTCGCGAGCGGTTGTGTTCGCGGGTGAAGTGGTAGGAGAGGTGGATCTGCCCGTGTTCGCCCAGCCGGTAGCGGTAGGCCGCCGAGGCGTTGATGTTGCAGCGGGTCCCCTCGCCGTCGTTGTGCAGCCGAAGGCGCAGCCCGGGGGTCGAGGCCAACGTGTCGGTCTGCCGGCCGTCGCTGTCGCCCGAAGAGTAGTTCACGCCGGCCGAGAGGTTCATCGACGAGCGGGGCGAGAGGCGGAAATCGTATCCGGCATTGAGTGCGGCGTCGATGTTGCGGCGGTCGTTGTCCGTGTGCATGTCGGTCAGGGTCTGCTCCCCGTCGATGCGGCGCAGGGTCCGGCTCCCGCTGCGGGAGTCGAAGCCGCTGAAGCGGGCGTTGGCGCTGGCGAAGAAGGAGTTCTGCCTGCGGCGGATGACGGTCATGTTGCGGATGCCTACCCCGAGCGAGCCGGAGCGCGACGTGCTGCGGCTCTCGTCGCTGCGGAGCGTGTACTCGTCGGTGGGAAAGTAGTCGCTCAGCGAACTGTCGAGCGAACTGCTCCGCTCGCGGGTGAAGTCCACGGCACTCATCACCGAGGTCGAGTCGCCGCGGCGGAGCGTATGTTCCAGGGAGGCGTGGGTGCGCTGCTGCGGGGTGATCCGCGACGTGAATGCCGCATTCTCCTTCTGCCCGTCGTCCTTCGAGTTGTGCAGGTCGAGACGCAGGTTGCCCCGCTCGCTGTTGCGGTAGAGCGAGGCCGACTCGGTGTGGCGGATCTCGTGCCGCCCGGAGTAGTCCTCCTCGAGGCTGGCGCCGAGCGTCGCCTCGAGCGATCCGCCCCGCAGGACGGCGCGCTTGGATTTCGTCTCGATGTTCATCACCTTCTCCTTCCCGGCGGCGATGTCGTTCGTCCGCCGAGCCTCGGGCGAGGTCTCCTCGTAGATGCGCACGTGCTTCACGTCCGAGGCCTCGAGGTCGGTGAGCACGTGCTGCGTGGCCTCTCCGAAGAGGTCGCGGCCGTCGATGAGCACGCGCTTGACCTCCTTGCCGTTGGCATAGATCTTCTCGTTGCGGATCTCGACGCCGGGCAGCTGCCGGACGAGTTCGCCGAAGCGGTCGTCGGCCAGCGTCTTGAAGGCGCCGGCGTCGTAGACCGTCGTATCGCCCCGGAAGACCATCGCCACCCGCTTGCCGACCACCACCACCTGTGCGATCGCCTGCGGGTCCACCTCCATCCGGACGGGAACCGTGTAGCGGAATTCGTCGGGGGCGTAGCGTTTGCGGAAGTTCCGGTAGCCGACGTAGGAGACCTCCAGATCGACCGAGTCGCGGAAGATGCGGTCGCATGCGTAGGCGGCGACCACCTCGCGGTAGTAGTCCCGCTTGGCGGTGGTTCCCTGCAGCGTGTCGCCCCGGCTTGCGATGCGGACCGTGGCGCCGATGAGCGGATCGCCCGTCTTCCCGTCCTCGACCACCACCAGGGCCCTGTTGCTGCGGGGACCGAAATACTGAGGCCCGCCGCCGTGCGGGGTGCGGGCACGGGGCGCTCCGGGCAGCACGACAAGCAGCGCGAGCAGCAGCGGGACGAGGCGGTTCAACGGCGGGACGGTTTGCGCGAAGATAGTGATTTTTTCGTATATTTGTCCATCCGCCTCTCCGGAAAGGGCGAGGTGGGAAGACGCCCCGAAAAGAATGAAGCAAAAGGAAATCTTCACCTTCCGCGATGCTGAGAAGCAGGCGGGTCCCGTGGCCTTCTCGACGATGGTCAAGCCTGCAGGCTCGGCCTGCAACCTCGACTGCCACTACTGCTATTATCTGGACAAGGCCGTGCAGTACGGCGGACGCCAGGCCGTGATGCCGGACGACCTGCTCGAGTGCTACATCCGCCAGTACATCGAGGCCAACGAGGTGCCGACGGTAACCTTCTGCTGGCACGGGGGCGAGCCGTTGCTGCTCGGGCTCGACTTCTACCGGAAGGCAATGGCCCTCCAGGAAAAATACGCCGGTGGCAAGCGCATCGAGAACACGCTGCAGACCAACGGCATGCTGGTCGATGAGGCGTGGTGCGAGCTCTTTGCCGCGAACAACTTTCTGGTGGGCCTCTCGCTCGACGGCCCGCAGGAGATCCACGACGCCTTCCGTGTGACGAAGGGCGGGCGGCCGACCTTCGAGCGGGTGATGCGCACGGTAGAGCTCTTCCGTCGGGGCAGTGTAGAGTTCAATACGCTCAGCGTCGTGAACCGCCTTTCGGAGGGACGCGGTGCGGAGATCTACCGTTTCTTCCGCGATACGGTGCGGAGCCGCTACATGCAGTTCCTGCCGGCCGTGGAACATGTGGTCGATGTCGCGGGGCACCACCGCCCGCTGATCGTCTCGCCCGAACGCGAGGGGGCGCGGCTGGCCGAGTGGTCCGTGACGGCCGATGGGTACGGGCGTTTCCTCTGCGACGTGTTTGACGAGTGGGTCGTTGCCGACGTGGGCCAGTATTTCGTACAGATGTTCGACGCGACGCTGGCCCAGTGGTGCGGCGTGCAGCCGGGGGTCTGCTCGATGGGCGAGACGTGCGGCGATGCGTTGGTCGTCGAGCACAACGGCGACGTCTATTCGTGCGACCACTTCGTCTATCCCGAATACCTGCTGGGCAACATCCGCGAGACGCCGCTCGCGGAGATCTACCGCTCGCGGCGGCGCATCGAGTTCGGGCTTGCCAAACGCAACGCCCTGCCGGCCGAATGCCTGCGCTGCGACTACTATTTCGCCTGCCGGGGCGAGTGCCCGAAGCACCGCTTCGAAACGGGGCGCGACGGCTGCCGCAAGAATTCGCTCTGTGCGGGCCTCAGACGCTATTTCCAGCACGTGCATCCCTACATGGACCGGATGCGGGAGCTGATTGCCCGGGAACAGTCGCCCGCATGGGTCATCCCCTTCGCCCGCAAGCGCATGGGGCTGATGTGACCTCTCCGGGTGCGGGTCGGACAGTCCTGTGGCGGATAACCGCCCGGAACACGAAACGAGGGGCTCCCCTGCGGGATACCCCTCGTTCTGCTTTGCAGGCCCTGTAAGCCGGGTTCTGTCCCCGGAGCGGACTCCGGGTCTCTGTCATTTATCTACGACGGCAGTCACCTGCCGCCTCAAGCAACCTACCCCCCGACATTGGACGAGCCATCCTTGATTGCCGGTATACACGGTCTTGCAACCCACGGGACGTACGGCCGGATGACATTGCTGCCTCCGCGGTGGGCTCTTACCCCGCCTTTTCACCCTTACCCGCCGTCCGGAGCCGGAGACCTGCGGCATCGCACGGATCCCGTCGTGTCCCGAATCTTCCGCCGGCGGGCGGTCATTCTCTGTTACGCTCCCACAACCTCACGGCTGTCAAGTCGTTAGCTTGCGTGGCGCTCTGTGTTGCCCGGACTTTCCTCCCCCGGCTTGCGCCGGCGGCGACAGAGCGGACCTGCGCTGCAAAGATACGAAAAATTTCCCGCGAGGCCCCGGCCTCCGGTGATTTTTTGCTGCGCTCCGCAGCGGACGGGCGCAGACGGCGGTCAGAGGATGCGCTTGACCCAGCGGAAGAAGCGGTAGGGCATGTAGCGGAACGGCGGATCGATCCAGGTCGGGGTGGTCACCGTGGCCCGGCGGTGCGAGAAGGCGTCGAAGCTGTCGCGGCCGTGGTAGCGGCCCATGCCCGAGTTGCCCACTCCGCCGAAGGGGATCTGCTCGTTGGCGATGTGCATGATCGTGTCGTTGAGGCAGGCGCCGCCCGACGAGGTGTGCAGCAGTACGTCGCGACCTGTCCGCTCGGGTCCGAAGTAGTAGAGCGCCAGCGGCTTTTCACGCGAGGTGACGAAATCGACGGCCTGCTGCGCCGTGTCGAACGGAATGACCGGCAGTACGGGCCCGAAAATCTCCTCCCGCATGACCGGAGCGTCGGGATCGACCTCCGCGAGCAGTGTCGGTTCGATGTAGCGCTCCGAGCGGTCGGTGCGCCCGCCTGTGAGAATCTTTCCCTGGCGGAGGTAGCCGGCCACGCGGTCGAAAGCCCGGTCATTGACCAGGCGGACGTAGTGGCGGCTGCGCTGCGGGTCGTCGCCGTGCAGTTGCCTAATGGCCCGGGCGTAGGCTGCAGGGAACTCCTCGAGGAGCGAGCGGTGGAGCAGCAGGTAGTCGGGGGCGATGCAGGTCTGCCCGGCATTGAGCGTCTTGCCCCAGGCGATGCGGCGTGCGGCGATCCCGATATCGGCGCCGCGGTCCACAATGCAGGGGCTCTTGCCGCCCAGCTCCAGGACGACGGGGGTCAGGTGGCGTGCGGCCGCCTCCATGACGATGCGGCCCAGTTCGGGGCTTCCGGTGAAGAAGATCAGGTCCCAGCGTTCGCGGAGCAGGAGTGTATTGACATCGCGGTGGCCCTGTACGACGGTGACATACTCCTCGTCGTAGATCTGGGCGATCATCCGTGCAAGGGTGTCGGCCACGTGCGGGGTATAGGGCGAGGGTTTGAGCACGGCGGTGCATCCGGCCGAAATGGCTCCCACCAGGGGGTTGAGCAGCAGCTGCACGGGGTAGTTCCACGGGGCGACGATGAGTGCCGTGCCGAGCGGTTCGGAGAGGATGCGGCTCGACGAGGGCTGCAGCTTGAGCGGTGTCGGCCGGTGCTCGGGACGCATCCAGCGCCCGAGGTGGCGCAGGTGGTGGCGCACCTCGCCCCGCACGATGCTCAGCTCGGTGAGGTAGGCCTCCTCGGGCGATTTGTGCAGGTCCAGCCACAGCGCCTCACACAGCGCCCCCTCCCATTGCACGAGCGCCTGCTCCAGGCGGCGGAGCATCGTGCGGCGGAAACCGGCCGGGAGGGTGGCTCCCGTGCGGAAATAGGCATTCTGGGCCGCGCGGATTGCGGCGATGCGGTCTGAGGAGGTGCTTGCGGGTGTCATGGCGCTTCGGTTTATCGGTTGGATGTGTGGTCGGGGGTGCGTCGTCCGGTGAAGTGGTCCATCGTGCGGTAGATCCCCATCGCGTTGCCGACCAGGGCGTCGAACAGCTTGTCGGGCAGCAGTCCCTGGACCAGACGGATGAAGTGGAATCCCCACGGCAGACCGCGGAAGGTACGGTTGTGCTCGACGGCACGCACGATGCGGCGGGCCGTCTTCTCGGGATCGAGGATCGGCACCAGACGCGAACGGACGCCGGCGAACATGCCCGTGGCGATGTAGTAGGGGGCTACGGTGGTGACGTGCACCCCGCTGCGGGCCTCCTGCAGCTCGATGCGCAGGGAGTCCGACCACCCGATGACGGCCCACTTGCTTGCTGCGTAGACCGACATGCGGGGATTGGAGATCATCCCGGCGGCCGAGGCGATGTTGCAGATGTGCCCCTCGTTGCGCTCCAGCATGCCGGGCAGGGCCTGCAGCGTGAGGTACATCGGGGCCGTGGCATTGACGGCCATCGTGCGTTCGATCTCTTCGGGGGTCTGGCGGTCGAAGGTCTTGTTGCCGGTGATGATGCCGGCGCAGTTGATGAGGATCTCCACCGGACCGCATTCGGCCGTCGTGCGGGCGAAGGTCTCCTCGACCTGCCGGCGGTCCGAGACGTCCGCGCGGTAACCCGCCGTCCGTTCCGGGGCGGCGTAGGCCGCCAGCGAGGCGGCGATGTTGCGCTCGTCGATGTCCCATACGACGACCTTGCGGGCACCCCGTTCGAGCGCCAGCCGGCCCATGATCCGGCCGATGCCCGAGCCTCCGCCGGTGATCAGCACGCATTTGTCCTTGAATCGGGTCATATTCTTGTTCGGTTTCGTGTCGGGTTCCGGGCGTATTCGGCCCCTGCCGGGCGGTTACCTCTTCTCGCGGAAGATGTTCAGGTGGGCCAGCAGCGGGTTGCGGCGCGGCAGGAGCAGGAATTCGGCCAGCAACAGCACGAGGGCGGCGATGAGCAGGTACTGGTACTGCTCGTTGAACTCCTCGAAGCGCAGGGTCGAGAGCTCCGCCTGCTCCATCGAATTGATCTCCTTGACGATCTCGTCGAGACCGATATCCTGCTTCGTGGCGCGGACGTAGGCTCCGCCGGTCGTCTCGGCGATCTGGGCGAGCATCTGCTCGTTGAGCTTCGAGACGACCATTTCGCCCTGCTCGTCCTTGATGAATTCTCCGTCGATCTGGATCGGGGCCCCCTCGGGCGTGCCGATGCCGATCGTGTAGATGCGGATGCCCTGTTTGGCAGCCCGTTCGGCCACGGCCAGGGCGTCGTCCTCGTGATTTTCGCCGTCGGTGATGAGGATCACCACGCGGCCGTGCGGCTGCTCCGTGTCGCCCGAGAAGGAGAGCAGCGCCTGTTCGAGCGCCTTGCCGACAGCCGTGCCCTGCACCGAAACCAGCGAGGGGTCGATGCGGCGGGCGAAGGCCCGGGCCATGCGGTAGTCCGAGGTGATGGGCAGCTGCACCTTCGGCTCGCCGGCGAAGACGATCAGACCCACGCGGTCCTGCTTGAGCCCGTCGAAGAGCTTGCCGATGGCGTATTTGGTCCGCTCGAGGCGGTTGGGCTCGAAGTCTTCGGCGAGCATCGAGTTCGAGACATCGACCACCAGCATCATCTCGATGCCCTGGGCCTTCTCCTCGCGGAGTTTCGACCCGAACTGCGGGCGGGCCGCCGCCAGTGCGATCAGCAGCACGGCCGCGGCGAAGAGCAGGAACTTGATGACCACGCGGCCGTTCGAGACTTCGGGCATCAGCCCGTCGAGCACCTCCGGACGGCCGAAGCGGGCCAGCCGCCTGCGGCGGTTGCGCATGGCCAGCCAGAAGAGGGCCGCGAGCACCGGAAGGGCGGCGAGCAGCCAGAGGTATTGCGGATTGGCAAATCGGAACATGTGCGTAGTGCGTTTTTTACGGTATTCGTTTCAGCACGAGGTTCGCGAGGAGGAACTCGGCCAGCAGCAGCCCCAGCGCCGCGAGCACCCACGCAAGGAACTGCTCGTGGTAGGAGAGGTGCTCGGTAACCTCGACCTTGCTCTTCTCGAGCTGGTTGATTTCGTCGTAGATGGCCTTGAGTTTGGCGTTGTCCGTGGCGCGGAAATAGCGGCCTCCGGTCATCTCGGCCATGGCCGTGAGGGTCTTCTCGTCGATCTCGACCTTCTGCTTGACGAAGGTGATGTTGCCGAACATGTCCACGGCCGGATAGGGGGCCATCCCCTCGGTGCCCACGCCGATCGTGTAGACGCGGATGTTCTGCGCCTTGGCGATCTCGGCGGCGGTAATCGGGGTGATCTCGCCGCGGTTGTTCACGCCGTCGGTGAGCAGGATGACGACCTTCGACTTGGCATCGCTTTCGCGCAGGCGGTTGATGGCCGTGGCCAACCCGTTGCCGATGGCCGTGCCGCTGTCGTCGATCAGGCCGCTGCGGATCTGCGCGAGTAGCGTCTGCAGGGTGCTCTGATCGGTGGTCAGGGGGCTCTGCGTGAAGGCTTCGGCGGCAAAGGCCACCAGTCCGATGCGGTCGCCGTAACGGTCGGAGATGAACGATCCGGCCACCTCCTTGGCCGCCGTGATGCGGTCGGGCTCGAAGTCGCGGGCCAGCATCGAGGCCGAGACGTCGATGGCCAGCATGATGTCGATGCCTTCGGAGGAGGTGCGTACGTTCTGTTCGATCTGCTGCGGCCGGGCCAGTGCGACGACGAGCAGCCCGAAGGCGGCGGCCCGCAATGCGAAGGGCAGGTGGCGCAGGTAGTAGCGCACGCTCTTCGGGGCGCGTGCGACGCCCTCGACGGTCGAGATCTGGATGGCTGCGCCGCCCTGCATCGTCCGCCAGACGTAGTAGGCGATCATCGGTGCGAGCAGCGTCAGCAGCCACAGATAATGGGGTGATGCGAAATGCATGGTCGTGTCGTTTTACCAGTTTTTCTTGCCGCGGACCACGACGCCCTGGCGCTTCTCCTTGAGCTTCTCCTGCGTCTTGTCCTCCTGGGCCTGGATGGCGTCGAGCATTTGCGCCTGCTCCTGAGGCGAGATGCCCGAAGGGGTGGGCTGTCCCTCTCCGTCGCCCTTGTCGCCCTGACTGTCATCGGGCTTCGCGGGCTGCTGCTGCGGGTCGCCGTCCTGCTTCTTGTCCGGATTGTTGTCGCCCTGCTGCTGCTTGTTGTCGCCCTGCTGCGGGTTTTGCTGCCCCTGGCCGTTCTGGTTCTGCTGGTTCTGATTCTGGTCCTGGTTCTGCTGGTCGTTGCCGCCACCGCCGCCGTCCTTGTTCTGGTCGTCGAGCAGCCGCTTGGTGTAGGCATAGTTGTACTTGGCCTCCATGTCGGAGGGGTTGAGCCGCAGCGACTGCTTGTAGCTTTCGAGCGCCTCCTTGTACTTCTTCTGCTTGAACTGGGCGTTGCCGAGGTTGTAGTAGGTCTCGGCCAGCTCGTTGTCCGTGCGCAGCGTGTCGGCCGTGGCCCGGAGGATGGTCTGTTCGGCGGTGTCGAACCGTTCGGCCTTGTAGAGGGCGTTGCCGAGGTTGTAGGTGGCCTCGAAGGATTCGGGGGCCGCCTTCAGTGCCTCCTCGTAGCGTTTGATCGCCTCCCCGTACTCTCCCTTGTTGTATTGCCGGTTGCCCTTGCGCACCAGCGACCGTTCGGGCATCTGCTGGGCCGTCGCTTCCGTGGCTGCAAGGAGGACGAGGAGTATGCAAAGCATTCTGTACATCGTTCTTGCCGTTTTAGGGTTGCGTCGGGTCGGGACCTTCGGCGGGAGCATCCTCCTCGACGAGCTTGGTCTCCTCGACGAAATAGTAGGCCTTCAGGTAGCAGGCCTCGTTCTCTTCGGCCTCGGGGGCCGCCTTGGCGAACTTCACCAGGTCGGCCACGCGGAGGATCGCCGTGAGGTCCATGCGGGCCTTGTCGGGCAGTTCGACGGGCTGCATCGCCGCGATGATCTCGTCGGAGGTCATCTCCATGGCGCCTATCTCCCAGCGGGCCGCAATGTAGGTGCGCAAGATGTCGGTGATGCCCGAGTAGTACTGCTTGTGGCGGTTGTTCTGCCAGAGTTTCTGGTTGTGCAGCGCCTCGAGGGCCTGGATGGCCGCGACGTGCGGCGGCAGGGGCGGGGCCGGGCGGAAGAGGTCGCCGATTCGTTTGCCGCGGCTGCGAAGCCACCGCATGAGCCCCCAGGCTGCGGCTGCAAGGAGCAGCAGCGCCGCGGCGCCCCAGATGAGGTAGGTGCGGATTTCGCCCAGCCGGAACGGCAGGTTGTGCAGGTCCTTCACGTCGTAGATCGACTGAGAGGTGGAGTCGATCTCGAAGGTCCCGACCTTCAGATAGATCGAGTCGCGGCTCGACAGCGTGTCGAGGATGTTCTTGTCGGCGTAGAGCACGTGGGCCGTGCCGAGGTTGTAGTGCCCCTCGTCGAAGGCGGCCAGGCGGTAGCGCTTGCGGAGCTTCAGGTGGCGTCCGTCGCGCTCGAGCGTATCGACCGGCAGGCTCTCGACCAGTTCGATCTGCCCCTTCGGGTCCTCGAACTCGGGGAACTCGACCACCTGCACCAGATCCTTCTCGACGTCGATGACGTAGTCGAACCGGTCGCCGATGGCGATGCTGTCCGGTTCGACGTGCGCCGTGACCCGCGGCGTCTGCTGCGCCGCGGCCGTTGCGCCCGCCAGCAGGAGGAGCGCTATGGCAAAGAGTCGTTTCATCGCTGTTTGAAGAGTTTCATCAGTTCGGCCACGTAGTCGCCGTCGGTCGATACGGTGGCCGTGTCGATGCGGTTGTGTTTGAGCGTGGCCTCGATCTCGGCGCTGCGCTGCCGCCACGATTCGGCATAGTGGTCGCGCACGGCGCGCGACGAGGTATCGACCCACACCTTGCGGCCCGTTTCGGCGTCGCGCAGCTCGACGATCCCCACGTCGGGGAGCTCCGTCTCGCGGGGGTCATAGACGCGGATGCCCACCAGGTCGTGGCGGCCTCCGGCGATCTTCAGCGCGTCGTCGAGGGCCGAGCGGTCCTGCGACGAGTCCATGAAGTCCGAGAGGATAAAGGTCGTGCACCGCTTCTTGTTCACGTTGGTCAGGAAACGGACGGGCTCGGAGAGCTTCGTTCCGGTCGATTCGGGCCGGAAGCCGATGAGCTCGCGGATGATCATCAGGATGTGGCTGCGCCCCTTCTTCGGGGGGATGAACTTCTCGACGCGGTCCGAGAAGAAGATGCACCCCACCTTGTCGTTGTTCTCGGCGGCCGAGAAAGCCAGCACGGCGGCGATTTCGGTGATGATGTTCTTCTTGAGCCTTTCGGTCGAACCGAACATGCGCGATCCCGAGACATCGACGACGAGCATCATCGTCAGCTCGCGCTCCTCTTCGTAGACCTTGATGTGGGGCTTGCGCGAGCGTGCCGTGACATTCCAGTCGATGTCGCGCACGTCGTCGCCCGCGCGGTACTCCCTCACTTCGGAAAACGACATGCCCCGTCCGCGGAAAGCCGTATGGTACTTTCCGGCGAAGATCTCGTTCGACAGACCGCGGGTCTTGATCTCGATCTTGCGGACGCGCCTCAGAATATCGTTTTCGCTCTCCTGCATCGTCAGGGAACAATTACGTTGTTCAGGATATCGGTGATGATCTCCTCCGAGGTGATGTTCTCGGCCTCGGCCTCGTAGGTGAGTCCGATGCGGTGGCGCAGCACGTCGTGGCAGACGGCGCGCACGTCCTCGGGGATGACGTATCCGCGGCGGCGGATGAAGGCGTAGGCCCGGGCGGCCTTGGCCAGCGAGATCGAAGCACGCGGCGAACCTCCGTAGGCGATCAGGTTCTGCAGCTTCTGGAGGTTGTATTCGGCCGGCTCGCGCGTGGCGAAGATGATGTCGATGATGTATTTCTCGATCTTCTCGTCCATGTAGACGTCCTCGACCACCTTGCGGGCCTTGACGATGTCCTCGGGCGAGATGACCTTATTGACGCTCTTCTTTTCGAGCCCCTCGAGGTTCATGCGCACGATGTCGCGCTCCTCCTGCTTGTTGGGGTAGGAGATGCGGGCCTTGAGCATGAAACGGTCCACCTGCGCCTCGGGCAGCGGGTAGGTTCCCTCCTGTTCCAGGGGGTTCTGCGTGGCCAGTACGAGGAAGGGTTGCGGCAGCGGGTAGGTGTTCTCGCCGATGGTCACCTGGCGCTCCTGCATCGCCTCGAGCAGCGCCGACTGCACCTTGGCCGGCGAACGGTTGATCTCGTCGGCGAGGACGAAGTTGGCGAAGATCGGGCCCTTCTTGACGATGAAATCCTCGCTCTTCTGCGAGTAGATGAGCGTACCGATCAGGTCGGCGGGCAGCAGGTCGGGGGTGAACTGGATGCGCGAGAACCCGGCATCGACGGCCTTGGCCAGCGTCGTGATGGCCAGCGTCTTGGCCAGTCCCGGGACGCCTTCGAGCAGGATATGCCCGTTGGAGAGCAGACCGATCAGCAGCGTATCGACCAGGTGGCCCTGGCCGACGATTACCTTGCCCATTTCGGTGCGCAGCGTATCGACGAAGACCGATTCGCGTTCGATGCGCTCGTTGAGTTCCTTGATGTTGATGACTTCGCTCATGTTTATCTGTTTGATAGTATTCCTAAATCGCTTCGCGTGTGCGTTTCCATAACGGGCCGCTCACCGATATTATTGCAAAAGTACAAATTTTTTCCGAAAACTTCCTCTTCTCCGTCCGCGGGCGTGGCTCCCGCAGTCCTCTCTCCGGGCACTGCGGCCTGCTGCCGGCAGCAGGCCGCAGTGCGGAAAGCCCCGCAGGGAAGCCTTCGGCGGGGTATCGCCCGGGCTTCGAAAAATATTTGCCCCGGGCTGTGCCGTGACGGGATTTTGCGGTATCTTTGCACCAGTTTATGGAATCGCAGATACTACAAGGATTGAACCCCGCCCAGCGGGCCGCCGTCGAGAACTACGACGTCGCGTCGCTCATCATCGCCGGAGCCGGGTCGGGCAAGACGCGCGTGCTGACCTCGCGCATCGCCTACATGATCGAGCAGGGCGTTGCGCCGTACAACATTCTGGCCCTGACCTTTACGAACAAGGCGGCCGAGCAGATGCGCTCGCGCATCGCCCAGATGCTGCCCGACAGCCGCAGCCGCTACATCCGCATGGGTACCTTCCACTCGGTCTTCTCGCGGATCCTGCGCGAGAATGCCGACCGCATCGGTTTCCCCGAGTCGTTCACCATCTACGAACCGTCGGACTGCAAGAACCTGCTCAAGACGATCTTCCGCGAACTGAACCTCTCCGACGACCGCTACAAGCCCAACGCCATCGCCTCGCGCATCTCATATGCCAAGAACAGCCTCGTGACACCGGGGGCCTATCTGGCCAACTCGGTCTACGCCGCCGAGGACCGGCAGGCGCAGATCCCCGAATTCGGCAACATCTACAACATCTACTGCCAGCGGTGCAAGCGCAACGGCGCGATGGATTTCGACGACCTGCTGCTGCAGACCAACATCCTGCTGCGCGACTGCCCCGACGTGCTGGCGCGCTACCAGGAGCTCTTCAAATACATCCTGGTCGATGAGTACCAGGACACCAACTACGCGCAGTATGTCATCATCCGCCGCCTCTCGCAGCTCCACTCGAAGGTCTGCGTCGTGGGCGACGACGCACAGTCGATCTACTCGTTCCGCGGGGCGAAGATCGAGAACATCCTCTCGTTCCAGAAGGATTTCCCCGACGCGAAGGTCTTCAAGCTCGAGCAGAACTACCGCTCGACGCGGACGATCGTCGAGGCGGCCAATTCGGTCATCGTGCGCAACTCGAAGCGCATGGACAAGCACTGCTTCTCGGCGGGCGACGTGGGTGAGAAGATCCGTATCCTGAAGGCCTATACCGACCGCGAGGAGGCCGAGATGGTGGTTTCGGACCTGCGCGACAAGGTGCGCGCGGCCGGCGACGCCTGGTCCGAGGCGGTGATCCTCTACCGCACGAACAACCAGTCGGCCGTGCTCGAGGACAACCTCCGCCGCCGCGGCATCCCCTACCGCATCTACAAGGGCTCGTCGTTCTACGACCACAAGGAGATCAAGGACATGCTGGCCTACATCCGCCTGGTGATCAACCCGCGCGACGACGAGGCCTTCCGCCGTATCGTCAATTACCCGGCCCGCGGCATCGGCGATACGACCGTGCAGCGCATCGCGCAGCTGGCCGCCGAACGGGGCGTGTCGATGTGGGAGGCGGTCGATGCGCTGGTCGCCGAGCCGGTGACCGACCCCGTGCAGCGGACCATCGCGCGCAAGGTCGCGGAGTTCGTGGCGATGATCCGCGCGCTGTCGCTCGCTCGCAACGACAAGGGGCTCTATGATTTCGGTATGGAGATCGCCTCGCGTTCGGGCATCATCGCCGCCTACCGCACGGAGAACACCCCCGAGGCGACGTCGGCCCTGGACAACATCGAGGAGCTGCTCAACTCGATGCAGCTCTTCAAGGAGCAGCGCGACGCCGAGATCCGCGGAGGCGAGCGCACGGCCGAGGAGGAGGCGACCGTCGAGGAGTGGCTGCAGAACGTCATGCTGATGACCGACATGGACAAGGACGACCCCGAGGACAGCAACAAGGTGACGCTGATGACCGTCCACTCGGCCAAGGGGCTCGAATACAAATATGTCTACATCGTGGGCATGGAGGAGAACCTCTTCCCGTCGCAGCGGGCCTCGGAGTCGGCTGACGGCATGGAGGAGGAGCGGCGCCTGTTCTATGTGGCGCTGACCCGGGCGAAGGTCTCGGCGACGATCTCCTTCGCCGAGATGCGCTTCCGCTGGGGCAACATGGAGTTCTCGCACCCGAGCCGGTTCCTGCGCGAGATCGACCCGCGCTACATCGACTCCGATGTCGATTTCTCGGCCGAGGCGTCGCGGCGTCCGGCCGGCGACGGCGGGACGTCGGCCATCGACGAACTGCGCCGCCGCTTCGACTACCGCTTCCAGCAGAAACGGCAGGAGGGTGCCGCGGGCCGCGGTTACGAGGCCGGCGGACATGGCGCTTCGGGCGGAGGCTCCTACGGTGCGGGCAGCCGTTTCGGCCGTCCGGCCGACA
>OGMT01001014.1_pt1 | contig 15577 bp, 17 predicted proteins | sample 1573271 | NCBI WGS metagenome assembly OGMT01 (sample SAMEA2582000, study PRJEB24529) | metagenome | biome: Human gut stool | place: China | collected 2011 | reverse complement strand
GCGGAAGTGTGCGTGGTATCGCGGTGCGGTTGTGGTGTGTCGTGTTGCGTGGTGTCGTAAATATGTTATTTCGGTTAATAATGGTGATTGATATAAAATAAAGCCGGTTGATCGTACTATATCAACCGGCTTTATTATTTTTATATTTGTTTTATGCTGTCCATGTGGCGTGTACGCTCGTGTTGCCTGTTTGTCCCGTAGAGTTCATCATGCTTACTTTGGTTCCTAGGAATTGGTATAGGCGAGGCGTGGTGGTGTTTCCTGAGCTTACGCCCCACGTCCAAACATTGTGCCATGTTGCGGCCCATGCGGGCATGTCAGCACCTTGGCCTGACCCTATGTTGTCAACAACGCCCATGAGATCATATGTGACTATGCCGTCTTGAAGCGTTATGAAACCTGTTGCACTGCCGAAATTGGTTTTGTACACCTCTTGACGTGATTTGTAATTGCGATATGCACCGTTATAGATGTATTTTGCAATGGTTTGCGCGCCTAGTTGATTGGGGTGTATGCTATCCGAGCCGACACAATTCGTTTCGCCTTTTAGCCATATGTAGGCGAATTTGAGTGTTTCAGCGTTCGGTGTATGATTGGTTATCCTTTCCGCGCCACTTGTGAGTCCGGCTAGTTTTTCTCGGGTATCAGCGGGTACATAATTATTATCGTAGAGCATTGGTACAATTAGTATTTGCGCGTTTGGGAATATTGTTATCATTTGATTTACGCATGCTTGCATTAGGGTATATGCGTTGGCGTAGTTTAGTATGTCGTTTCGTCCGCCAGCTAGCACTGCTAGTTTTACTTTGTTTTTGTCTAGTGTTGTGTCTGTGTTTGCGGTGTTTATTTGATTTATGAATTTACGTGTGTCTACGTTGAATCCCGCACCGCTGACTGCGTAGTTTTTGAGTGTTAGTGTTGGAATGTATTGATGTAACCAATACGGCCACGTGTTTTGCGGTGTGGCTGCGACTGCGTAAGAGTCACCGAACGTTACCATATATCCGCTATTGTATTTGTAGTTACTTATGGTGGCGTTTATTGTGCTTATGTTTTGACTGTTTTTGCTTATGTTTTGACTGTTTTTGCTTATGTCTTGACTGTTTTTGCTTATGTCTTGACTGTTTTTGTTTATTTTGTTTTTGAGGGCGGTTGCGGCATCAACACTGTTTATGCCTAGCGCGTTTAAGTTTGATTTGTTGTTTTGTGCTGTGTTAGCGGTGGTGTCTATTTTGTTTTTGAGCTGTGTTGCGGTTGTGGTGTTGGTCACACCTAACGCCGCTAGATTTTTGTTGTTGTTTTGCGCTGTTTCTAATGCTTGCGTGGCTTTGCCGCCCGCAGTGTTTGCGTTAGTGTTGATTTTGTATAGGTTATCGTCGATAATATCCATGGACGCGTTGTATTGGTCATTGAGGTTGGCCGCGTCGCCGGTTTGATATTTTTCTAGATTGAAGTTGGTTGTGTAGTCGGTCATGTTAGTTGTCCTTTCGTAGGTTTGTAGGGTGATTTATTTCTTCTTGCACTTTTAGTTGGTGAATCGCGCGATCTAGTGTGCGCATTGCCGCGTTGTATCCGTCGCGTAGGTCTGCTAGATCGCCGGTTTCGTATAGTGGCAGATGATAAAACGGTGTTTCTGTAGCCATGTTTGTATGCCTTTACTTGGTCGGTGGGATTGGATAGCCCTCTGCGGTTTTTTTGAGTTTGCTGAGATCGGTGACGGTGAATATTTCCGTGCCGGTGCGGTTTAATATGTGGTTGAGTGTTGTTCCAAGTGTTTGCGCGTTAGTTTCTGTCAGGCCTAGCGCTTTTATGAATGTGGCTAGGCCGGCCGGTAACACGTTATTGTTCAGCGCTAGGTCCGCTTTATCGCTGACGCCTTTTATTGCAGCGTCAATTTTATCCATTGACGCGTTGTATTGGTCAAGTAGATTTGCGGAATTTCCCGCTTCGTACTTTTCCAGTTCGTAATTTGTGGTGTTAACCATGATTTACCCTTTCATGCTAACGGTGGATATTGTTCCCCGGTTGTTGGATTAGTGACACGTGGCGTGGTGTCATCGAATATGGTCAGATTGCCGATTGCAGCCGTTTCGTCGGTTCGATGTTCGGCTAGTTTGTCGGTGTTAATATCGGCTATTTGCGTGACACGCGCGCCATATACCGTTAGTTCGCGGTACAGATCACGAAGCGCGGTTTTACTGTCAGTGTATTCGCCTTTTGTGACATTCCATACTAGCTGCGTGTTTCCTATGTGTTCGATTTGTTCTTGCAGTTGTGCTATGGCAATTGCGTAATCGTTTATGTGCGCTTCAATGTTTTTTATTCTTGTATCGTAGTCTTTCAATGTTTTGTTTATGTCGGTCACGATTTCGTCAAGATATGCCGTTATGTGATCGATTTCGCACGCGATGTGCTTTATTATTTCTTCTTGGCTTTTAGCGTTCCAATAGAAAGCGGGTATGGCGGGCGTGTACGGCCATACCGAGAAAAACGGCAGTAATGGAAACATGTGCATTATCCTTTCAATAATTGTTTATGTTTATCGTCCATAATGGGCTAAAACATGTTTCAAGGTGATCGAGCAGCAGTACGTCAATATCGACGTATTCGCTGTTGCGTATGCGATTGACTTTGTCCATGAAATCACCGTTTGCGATAGTCTCGTATTGATTATCGGTCGCGTTGCTTGCGTAGTCTTGGTTTTCAGCCAATTGCGTCGCGGGGAAATCACTGTAGACTGTTCGCATTTTATGCCATATGTCGCTATCACTGAGAATTATATCAGGATTATTGCTTACAAGCGCATAAAGCGGACGTAACGTCGGCATGATCTCTTGGATAAGACGCATAAAGTGCCGCCGCCATCTTGACGGTGGCATAACGCCTAACTCCCTGTCATAGAAACGGTTTTCGATTTTCTTACAGCAGCGCGTGTATTGCGTGTCATCATAGGCAACGTCCCGCCATGACCACGCGGCATTATCCCAGTCAACACCGCCCGGCACGTCAAGCAGCTCGCCAAACGTGTATGTCATCACGCCATGAAAATCGTCGTACGATTCACACGGTTGATAATGGTTTATGTCATTCTGCATTGTCATCGTCGTTCAATCTTTCAACGTCCGTCAAGTAAGCGTAGTTGCGGGAAACATTGTCTTCGTTCCACACAACCTGTATCGGTTCCTTGAGATATTTTCTGAATCTTGTGTTAAGGATGTCGCACGCGGCACGTCGTTCCTCCAATTCGCTGAGCGCGCGTAGATCAGTCGGTTCTCCGTAATCGTTGATTTCGTCGGCAGTCTGCCGTTCCATTTTCAACGGAAGATTTTTAATGCCCAACGATTGATAGAACGCGTTCCAAGTGTTCTGTATATCGTTCTGCAATTCCATGCCGATGTATTCGACATTGGTTTTCAGCACGTTCGCTTTCATGGAATCGGTGAAACCCGGTGTCGCCATGATAGCCATTTCACCGCCTGAGATTTGCTTGATAACGTTGATGCCCGCTGTTTGTTGTCCGGCTGGAACCTCAAGGATGAACGGTGTTTTCTGATTGAAACGATTCTGCCGCCGCGTCATGTACAAATCTTCGATTTCATGCGCAAAAAATTCTATAGTCGGAATGAGTGGCGTACGGGCGCGGTTGGCGTAGATGAAAACACCATTGGAATTGTTCACCGGAAAACGCCACCCGTTGATACCGTAACTATCCCATTTCTTCGGCTTGTAATAGACGTTGAAATTCGAGGTAGTCACCGCTTGCGTGCTGAAAAACACGCCCGGTTTGCTATGCGGAAACGCGATCGTGGCGTAACCGAAATACAATAGATTGTATTCGAGAAACCACGCGTCGCATGTTTTCGGCAGATTCAACCACTTAAACCTTGACAGCGCAATATTCAGCATTTGAGAATACGCCATCGAATACGCTTGCGAGTTGAGCGCTTGCGATTGCTGCCACACCGGTGCGCCACGTTCGCCCATTTCCGCCCGGGTCAACGGCCTTTTATGCGTGCGTTTACGTCCCATACTTTCCTACCTTTATAGATTGTCGTGTGTGAAGTCGCCGCCGACTTCCTCGGGTTTTGTCCATATTGTAACACCGTTGCTGAAAATATCCCTGATCGTCTGCAATTGTTCGTTTTGCGCAAATGGACAGATAACCCATATGTCCGCGCATTGCCAAAACGTGAAATGCTTGCAAGGCGTCAACGACGGCCGACTGTAAAGTTTGTTGCTTGCGATGCCATAGCGCAGCATGTAATCGCCCGCCGCCGCGATCGCGCCGTTGTCTTCGGTGACGATTTTCATGGTCATGGTGTCAAGCCCCGTGGCCTGTCTGAAATTGTCGCCGCCATATGCGCCAACGGGCTGCGCGGTGTGGTTGAGCAAGTCGCGCCATGCAGCGTTCACATTGGAACGCGTGTTTACCATGACACGTTTAGCATTATCCACACTCTGATTACGTGACGCGGTAGCGTTCGCGTTCGCCGTGGCGACGCTTGCGCCCGTTATTGTCGCATTGGCCGTGTTGGACGCATTAGCGTTATCGGTGTTGAGCTGATTGGAACGTTGCGTGCTATCCGTGGCGTAACTTTTTGCTTGCGCGATAAGTCCAGCGTTGCATTCCAACGCGTTGGCTGCTTTTTTGGACGCCGCATCGCTCGACGCCGTGTACACAAGTTGGTTATTGGTCAACGCAATCGCCGCGTTATAGCTTGACGTGCCTACACCTATTACACCGGAACTAAGTCCCGCTGCCGCGCCAATTACAGCCGGAAGCGCGGCACCGCCTGTGGCCGCGCTTGCTGCTAACCCCGCGCCAACCGATATTGCGCTTGTGGCAAGGCTACCAAGAGTTGAAGTGACGTTGGTCATTGCTGCTTGTTCTTGGCCGGTGACATATGATGCGGTTGCGACTGCTAAGTCTTCCGATAGATCGGCGTTTATCTTTGCGTTTTGATATTTCTGTTCGTTGTCTAGTTTGGTATTTCCGCGCGCTGTTATGTCCGTCGCTGCTTGATTTGCGTTAGCTGTTGTCGTGTTGCGCAATCCGTTGGCGGTTGCGGTGTTCGCAACGCTTGTTTGTCCTGTGCGCGCGGTGTTGTCACGGCTAACGTTGGTCATACGTGCGCCGTTTTCGTACGATATAATGGCGTTTTCGCGTGCTTGCGCGACTTCACGGTTGTATGCGTCGGCGCGGTGCGCGTCGATCGCGCGACGTTGCAGCGCGTAAGTCGGTATGTCGTGCGATATGAGTGTTTTGAGCACGTCCGCGTTCGGCACGTCGGCGGCAATGCTAGCCCCGTTCATGGCGTCAATGCTGATAGCCGTATCACCATCGCTGCCTATTCCGTCAAGCCATGCGATTTGTCGCAATATCGGATAGCTGAGGGATGTGATAGTCTGCACCGAGAGCCGCCCGCAGTCAGCTATTTCCACACGGCTTTTATTGCCGAGATTGTCGGATATTTCGAGGTATGCGTAGGGTGCAAGATACAGTCGTGTTATTTTGGCGTATTCATTGGCATAACCAAAATCGTTGATTGTCAAATTAATATCGGATATTTTCGTACGAGTACCGCTAACTGTATGCCATTCGACGCCATTCACATTTACGCTGCTGTTAAACCGCATCATGTTTGCGGTGGCTACGAACACCGCTGTGATCTGTGACATGATATGTGGATAATAGGCAAAAAGCGTGTCGAAATAATCGCCTGATATTTTGGACGTTTCGAGCGCATACATGCTTACGTTGCTTGCAGTGAGATTGTCAACGGAATTATACGACGTGCCCGCGCCGGTGACGTTTGCCGTGGAAATGTTTCCGGCACCCCACGAGAAACCCGCTACCACACCGTCGTTATTGCTGTATGTCGGGTCAGTGTCCGTAATGTTCGTGCCCCGCGCGTTACTCATGGTTTGCAATTGTTCGGCCGAAAACGTTGTGGCCAAACAGATGTATTTTGTGCCGTTTTGCAGATTAAACGGCGTGCTTTTTCTTATATTCGATGCCGCGCTACCATAATCGATATCAGGCAACGTAAAATCACGGCAATTCGCCCGTGGGTTCTTCAACAGTTCTTGAGGTGTCGTTTCCATCAATGGCGCGTGCCCGCGTAACAATAACAAACCATTGATCGTGACGGCGTTAATATAGTCCGTCCATACGTCGCGCATGAGCGTGCATGTTGTCGTGTTCGGTGCTTCCGCGCGCACGGAAGCGATGAAAAAATGATAGCGTGTCTGCACGTCGGTTTTCTGATACGGCGCATTAACAATATCATGTGAAAAATCAACGACAATGTAATTATATTGTTGCGCCGTCATGTAAGGCACGGGCAATTTTATGCCGTCCGTGTCGGCGCGTGCGATGTACATGTTCGTAGTCAGTTTGACGGTTTCGCCGTCCAGTTTGTCAAACCACGTGTCTCGTGCGACGTCATCGGGGAATTTAACAACGTCGTGATAATCATCATACCAATTCACATGACACAACTTGATTACAGTGTTCGGTGTCCAAACATTGTAATCGAAAACGTTGCGGTACTGCTCGTATACGCGCGTGTCCGTGCCGGGGAACGTCGTTGCGTTTTGCAAATGTGGGAAGTCCATTTTCACACCCTTTCTTATATGAAAAAATGAGCGGTGCTTCACATGAAGCACCACTCATTTTATACCATAGTCGATTCAGACTATTCGACGGTGAACGTGCATGTTGCGGAATGTTCCGTAGTCTCGCCGTTCGGATTGACATACGTGGCGGTGCCCGTCACGGTAATGACGTCACCGGCCACAAGGCCGTCACGCTGGACATGCAAGCGTGCTTGGTCATCCACGAACGTATTGACGTTGAGATCGAACGCCGCACCGTGCGTGTCATCCCCGCTTGCGGCATGGTTCGCCGCAACCTCGTACGTCGCCGCGTTCGGTGCCACCTGTATGGCGGTGCCGGTTGGCGCGACGGTGGCGGTGAGCTTCGGTGTGAGCTGCATAAGATCGCCCGCCTTGACGGTGCCCGTGCTTGGAGTCAGCGTGAAACCGGTTACTGTCTGAGTCACAACCTTGATGGATGTGCCCGCGTCGGTGGTGAACAAGGCGCACGGCGTAAACGGCGATACGCCATAAATGCCCCAGTGATTCAAGTACAACGTGTTGGAAACAGTTTGCGGATTGTAGAACTGCGTAGTGCCATACATAGTGTCTCGCACCTGATACCAATCAGTCGAAACAAGCAACGCCACAGCACCGTCGATACCAAGCGACGGCACCTGAATGATACGATACGGCACGTCGGCCTTGTCCAGCTGGAACACGGCGGACAACGCGTCAACATCGAGCGAAGCGAGATATTCCGGCTCGATCAACAGCACCATTTGCTGCGGGTTAGCGTATGCCGGAATGTCGGTGACATTCAACGCGTTGTACTGCGTTGACGGGAACTGCATGCGTCCAGCGGTTGAGCGCAATGCCTTGAGCAAAGTCTTGGCGGTGGTTTGGTCGCTCGGCACCGCGTCAAGATGCACTTTGTAGAAGCCAAGATTCTGTTCGTAATGACGTATCAGCGCAAGCATGATGTTCATTTCGTCGTAATTGTCGGAATTACGGGGCGTTTCCATAATCTGCGCGACGAAACGGTTCAAGCCGAAATCATCTACGAACGCCTGACGCAATTCATCGTCAGTCCATGAAATCGGGTATTGGTCACGGCGGTTCATTTCGTAGAACCACACCGCCGCTTCGGGACGGTGCATTTTCAGCAAATCTTCCGCGTCATCCTTGTAGCCGTGCGCCTTAATCCACTTGACTGCGATTTCCTGTACAGTCGAACCCCAGTACAAGTTTTCCTTTTTGAAAATCGACAACGGGTTTTCAAACGGCGCGTTCTGCGCCATTACGGTTAGTCCGATACGATTGACCATGTTCCAAACACAGTCGTTCAAATATTGGCGGTTCATCGGGTCGAACAAGTAGCGCATGGTGTTCGCCACGCCTGTCTGCGTTGCGCTTGGAATACGCTGCTGATAATCGTCAGTGCCCTTGGTGCGCACTTTATCCAAAATTGTCGCATTGTCTACAGCCATAATATTTTCTCCTATCGATTAAAGCGTGTAGTCGAGATTTTCCAAGTCTTCCGCAGCCGCTTGCGCGATTGCTTCCGCCGCGTCATCGTCGTTTTCCTTGACTGTTGCGCCGTTTTCAACCATTTGCGCGACTAAATCGGTGACGTTGTCGTAAATATTGTCGATTCCTTCGCTGATTGCGTCCGTACGGTCGCTTAGCTCGCTCACCTTGTCCAGCACGCTACGCAGCATGTCGCGCAAATCATCGAACTCGCCAGCGCGGTGCGCTTCGTTTTCCGTAAGGTCATCGCGTTCGGCGGTGTCCCTTTCCTCGGTGGTTTCGTCATTCATTATTTTTTCCTTTCATATATGAAAAAGTCGTGCCGGTGAACGAATACCGAACCGGCACGACTTAAGAATAGCATACGTGCAACATGATTCACAACGATGGACGGCGCGCTTTTCCCTCACGGCCATATCATTGGCGGAGTCAACCGTGGTTATCAATGATAATGTTTTCTCGCCCTCGTTACGGCACCTTGCGTATGCCGTGGTTATTTTACACCGAAATTTCTAAGCATTGCAATTACAGCGTGTTGCGTTTCCACCGTGTCATAACGTAGGTATCCTAATGCATAATATGACGTAAGATTTCTAATCAAGTCTTTCGCCACATTTGCCGTAAGGTAATTAAGTTTATTATCATTCGTCGTGATCGCGAAATATGGCACATGCGCGCCCGCATCATATTTTGAGGATACAAAAACGTAGCCACAACGTAAATCAACATAAACGCCATACTCGCGCAGCAACCAACGGAAGACATACGTAAGTTTAGCGTGTTTGTGCGGTTTTTCAAGAAAATCAGTGTTATAGTGCTTGAATTTGTTTTTAGCGGTGACATCATCGTTATTTTTCATCATGCGCCCCGCGACTGTGTTTTTCGTTTTCTGTTCAGCGTATTTATCAGCTTCAACATAATCGAAAATACACGTTTTACCGTCAAGCCATTGCAAACCAAACTCGGGCTCTAAGGGAACGTCATAATGTTTAAAATACGGGTTATATGCGTCGCACGCATTACCTAATAAAAAGATTCGCGGTTTACGTAGCTTGTTATCGTCGGCGCGTTCGCGCGTTACGGTGTCTACAAGATTGGCTAATTGTTCATATTCGTTACGCAAATAATGGTGGTACACGTCATCGGGGTCTATAATAATTTCATCCATGCAAATATTACGTACATTAACATATGTGCTTTTTTTCTTCTGCTGCTGTAATGATAATGGGATGAAATACCCACATGTCCGCCAATTTTTATCGCCATTACGACGTATTTCAGCTACCTTGTTATGTACTCTAAAATCGTAGTCGGGAAAAATATTATCCTCTATTATCCTGTCAAAATATTTTGCCGCCACGTCGTTATTTTCCTCTCGGTACCGTGTGACTTCAACAAAACAGATATTGTTTTTAATATAATCCTCCAGCATGTACCGGCGCACGCCGTACGTTTTACCGAGACCACGCGCGCCAATTATAAGATTTACGTCAGCGTCGCGCGGCAATATCTGTGTTCTAAGCCGATCATAATAATATTTCGCCATCAATACTCACAATCATAGGTTTGCCGTCCCGCATAATAAGTTCGCGGGGCGTTGTTTCCGCATTCCTATTATACGTGTTTCGTATGTATGTCAGATTCTCGCCGTTAGCTTGTTTATCCGATTCGCCTAGCCATCTGCCGGACGGATACAATGCTATTGCTTCTGGCGCGTCAACATGATATGTCGCGCCCTGATAATCGGTGACGGTGCCGACGTACCTGTCCCATACATGCGGGCGGTTACGTTGCAACGTGTGGCAAATCTCATAATCTACCAATACGTCATAACCGAGCGATATTTGTACGGTTTCCGCGAAATCGTGTCCTGCATGCATGAGATCGGCTATAAAATCTTCAATGGTGTACGCACCGTCCGGCCGCGGGAGTCCGGCGCAAGTGACATGTACACGCTCGTTCTTGTCCAAACTAACGCGTGCTTTATTCCACAATTCCATATGTTCGGCATAACGCGTAACGCCGCCACAGTCCTCAACCTCGAATTTTCCGATATGGTCTAGCGTTGACGCCATGTCGGTTGCGGTGTTTCGGACGCGTCGCATGGTGCGGTTAATCGCGTTTTCTATCGCGTTATGTAGTGGTTTGAGCGCGTCCAGCAATTCCGCGTCGCTCACATCGTCATCGCAACTGATTTTCAGACTATCGGTATCGCCGCCCGTAACCACTACGCGTGCGCCGAAATGACGGTATATCAGCATCATGGCTATCAAGAGGTGCATTCTGCTGCCCGCTACGATTCGCATTCCGTACGTGTAGAGAACACGTGGTGTTTTCGGACGTTTTTTCGCAAAATTCTCAGGAGTGCACACCGTGGTCTTATCGACTTCAAGTTCGCCGGTTTCCGTCACGCGATAATCCGCTTTCATAACGTCCTGTGCCTGTGTACCATATATGCCATTAAATTGCCCCTTAACAGTAGACCCGTAATAAGATTGCAGAAATTTCATGCTCAATGTACCCGCCTTAGCGTCGCGTGCGATACCCTCGGGGATTGAATCAGGTATTTCGCCCACGTACGCCGTGCCCTCATGATAACGTTTAATCAGATTTTTCACATCGGTTTTCCGTGCGAACAACATATTAGATTGTAAGGTCACATAATCAGGCGGAACAATCGTCTTAGTGGTTGCTTCACCATGCAATACATGCATTTCGTCAAACTCGTACACTTGCGCCACGTTCCACAATTCAATCTCATTAACATGCAATATGCACTCGTCCGCCCGATACAATTTCCCGAAAGCATACGTTGGATTAACGGCGCTGTCAACATAACCATGCGCCCTAACACTGTTTTCCTGTGCTTTCGCACGTTCGTTGTTGCTATAATCGGTGTCCGCTTGCAATGTTTTCACAAACTTGGAACGTGGACATATTGCAATTCCCCACACATCGAAACATGTGTTGTCGCGTAATCTGAGATTCGTAAATCGTACCGCTGCATGCAATCCAGTGAGAAACGGATCATCATAATTCTGTAACACATCTTCAAGCGACGTATTAACAATGCGTTCGCATACGATTTGCAAAATATCCGTAGGCGCTGCCGCAAATTTCACCGGCAAACGTCGGCCATTAATGAATGCGTGATGCATCGATGTAACGTCCAAGGACGCGACGTTATCCACGACAACACTAGCGGTTTTAGCACTCGTAAACGTCAAACCGCCACGGAAACACGCCTTACGCAGCGCATAAGACTTGTAATCCTTCGGAAATTCCTGATTGCACGTCATCTCGAAAGCGCGTTGCAATGTGATTTTCTTACCACCTTGCAACGTGACTCGCCGTCCGCCGATCTCACGGCGTGCCATCTGCCGCACAAGCGAAGTCTTGGTAAGCACGCGGCACCCCAGCATATCAGACGTAAGCCAATGATTAGCGCGTAGCAACCATTGCAAGTATTGAGGTATCACTTGCACATCACGACGTGCGTAAAATTTTTCCTCTTCTGTCAACGGTGTTTCAGGCGTGCGCACAAGTGAGTAATCCCAGTCTCCCACCGCTTTCGGGAGACCACATGTCTCGCCCATCGCGCGCAGTCCGCCCATTTCAAGATAGAATGTGTCCCAAAAGCGACACACCACAGTATCATTCACAAGCAGATCGAGCGTGTACACGCTTGTAGCGGTTTGCGCGTTAGCCTCAATCTTGTACGACTGCGCCAATTCCAGCATAAGCGTCTGCATATCGAACATGAGGTTATAAGCTGCGATAATCGGAACATAACCGTGCGCGCGCCCATATTCGATAAGATCGTCAATGTATGTCAGCGCTTCAGCCATGTGGCGGTAAAAACGAACATCGTCCGTATCGGGAGTGTACGATTCCAGTGGCGTATTACGCAAATCGTTGAAAATGTATAATATCGGATACGCGCGTGTTTCGGCACCCTCGCCAATGTTCGTTGTTTCGGTGTCGAATATCGCCGCTACCTTAAATGCCTTGCGTTCTTTCATCGTATCACGTCTGGTGAAACCGCTAACAGCCATATCGGGCTTCCGCCGTCAACGTCCGTGTAATCCTCCAATTTGCCTGTATGCATTTTCATGTTTTTGGCGTACTCCAACGCCTTTTCGTTTCGTTGCATGATAGTGTCAAAAAGCTCACTGAGCGAATCGGCGTCGTATGCTTTCATGATAGCTTCAAGTCGTTTGTTCGGCGGAACGTTCGATTTCTGCCATATGTTTTGTGTGTATCGCCAAAACACCTTGACTTTTTCCCGCCCGAGATCACCCAACGCGCTCGGCATTCCCTTGGATGCCATTCGCATTTCCTCTCGAAAGATGTTGAACGAACGCGCGCGCTCTCTCGCACGCCCTTTACCGCCACGCACGCCTCTCACCTGTTGCACGAGCTTATCGGCGGTTTCGTTCGCACGCTGATACAGTTCATTACGCATGCCGTTATTACGGACACGCCCGACATACGTGTTTTTCAACTGCGTTTCAAGCCGTTGTATATAAGCGCGTCGTGCGTTCGCTTCGCTTTCGGGCATGGTGCCGGTAATGCTTTTTTTCAGACTGTTGATCGCGCGACGCACGCGCTTGCGTTTCGCGGTTAATAAGTCCGCTTGTTTATGTTCTCTAGGCATGTTCACCACCTTATAAAAAAAGTGCCATAACATGTATGGCACTTTTTTTGTTTCATTCCGAACTACTTGATTTCAAGCGATTTCGTGGAACGGCCACCGCCCAGCGGTGTCTGCTTGACCACAACAGTGATGCCGTCCGGCGCGTTGAAATCGGGGAACATATCGTAGATATCCAACACACTGCGATAGATACCCTGTGACTGGCTGAAATACGTGTTGCCGTCCTTTCCAAAAAGATAGACGTTCGCGCATTTCTGTCCAGTCTGAGAACGCACGCCCGGCGCGATATAGGCACCAACAACCGTCAACGGTTCCGCACCGCGTCCGTTCAGCGACAACGCGCTGTTACGTGCGTTGACGATCGCGCGCTTGCCCTCAAACGTGCTGTTGTCCATCGTGCAAATGTAACGATAGTTATCAGCAATGTTCTGTGCGGTTTCGTTCGCGGTGGTGTCGTTCATCGGTTCGTTTACTTCGTCCATTTCACTTCCTTTCAGAATGCAATTTCGTTGTTGTCGTTGTCGTTATCAACGTCAGAGCCGGTGACGTCATCTGCAACGCGCTCGGCGTGCTCGATGAACGTGTCAACGTCCATAACGTACACGGTCTTATCAACAGTAATATCGTCAATCAACACGTTAACAATACCGGCATCCATAAGCGTCTTCACAGCCATTTCAACGTTACGAACGTTTCCGATAGTATGGAACGTCTGTGCTACGCCGTCCCTGTCATAATAGCTTATGGTGCTGTCAGCGATTACTTTACGAATCTTTCGCATGTTTATTATCCGTTTCTATCTTTTTATCACCTATTTGATGACATAAGTATTTATAGCACAAAAATCGGCGTGCGCAAAAAACAACACGCCGATTATTGATATTGATTCTCAATAACGCAAAATCTGCCCCGGATAAATCAAGTTCGGATTAGACAAACCGTTAAGCGACGCAACACGCGCCCAATCACCGCCGAAAATCGACCACAAAGACTCACCGGACACAACAGTATGCGTACGCGCCACATTCGACTGCACAGCCCCGCCATAGCACACCGTTTCACCCGGATAAATCACAGCCGGATTACCCGACGCGTACCCGTGCCACGACTGCCACGGCAACAAGCCCGTGCGCTCAGCAATACCCGACAACGTATCACCCGACAGCACCACCACGCAAGCAGACTGCGCGACATTGCCACCAATATTCGTTTCCGGCGCGGACATATTCGCACCGTCGCCATGCGCGTATGCATCCCACTGCCATCGTTCACCACGGAAATAATTCAAGTCCAATCGTCCGGCATAACCCGACACATATCCGTTCGACGTATACTGCCGCATGGCTTCACCATACGCGCCATACAGCCACGGTCTTTCCTGATACCCGGTGACAGCCATTGACGCATACTGCGCAACCCACACGCCGCAATGCTCACGCACAAACGCGCTAAGCTGCCCCAATGCTGAGGCTTGAACATAGACGATCGGCCACACCTGTGTGCGATCATGCACGTGGCGCACCCACGTTTCAACCCACGCACCGTTACCAAACTGCGGATTATCCTGAGATTCCCAGTCCAAAACAAGCACCGCGTTACCGACGTATCCGCGCACATTATCTATGAAAAAGTCAGCTTCCGCGTTCGCGTCGCGCCCCATTGCGTAATGATATACGCCGATACTCTTGCCGCTATTCGTTGCACGCCCAAGCTGATAGTTCGCGGCCTGATTCACGCCATTGGTCAAACACATGTTGTTGAAACCGCCTACACCCCATGTGGCACCCGCCACAATAAAATCAGCGTCAACCGCTCCCGTGTCAATATCACACTGCCAATTGCTCACATCAACACCGCGCATATCCGCATTAGCCGAGGGTGCAACAATCAACATTAAGGCACAAACACAAGCTAACGCGCTACGCCATATTCGAGACATCAGCATCCCCCTTGTTATCCTTAAGCAATGCAATAAGTTCTTCCGTCAGCACATTATTCTTTGTCATCAAGTCATTAAAATCACTAAACGTCGTGGCGATAAACCACGCCATACCACAACACGCAACAATCGGAAAACCAACACTTCCGACAACGGTTACAATCGAACTAATATCCATCAAAACACCTCACAAATAAAAGGTCATGACACATCAAACGACATGCCATAACCCAATATATCACAATCACGTGGCCTATCCGAGAATTGAACCCGGCACGCACATTTTATAAGAATGCCGCTCTAACCACTGAGCTAATAGGCCATCACCACACCTCACCCCGCCCACAACCCCCGCCGCATCAAATCAATCATATCACGACAATGCGTAAACACATAATCCGACACATACGAATCACATTTAAACCACTTCGCATTCATAACAACAGGTTTAACACGCTGCTCACCACGTACCCTATAACCTTTAACAACATCACAAGTATTACGCTTGCAAAACATGCTCAATTCCCCTTTTTCTCAATCACCGATTAATACGGTAGCCTAAACAGACTGCGCCCGGAACGTAAAACACGCCATCGTCAAGTACATCCCTAAGCCCGTATGCGTCAATGCAATCGACAAACCGAGTTTCGATTAAGCAATCGGACGCAATATCAACGAAATACACAAACACATCGTAAATACTATTCACGTTAAAATCGATTGAATTAGACAATGCTTTAAGATTCATAAAACTCATTTTATTTTTTCCTTTCATCGAAACCGATACCACAATAATACCACACCACGCAACACGACACACCACAACCGCACCGCGATACCACGCACACTTCCGC
>OGMT01001011.1_pt1 | contig 15593 bp, 10 predicted proteins | sample 1573271 | NCBI WGS metagenome assembly OGMT01 (sample SAMEA2582000, study PRJEB24529) | metagenome | biome: Human gut stool | place: China | collected 2011 | reverse complement strand
CACGTCAGCGAGAGCGCCCTGACCGCCGTTTCTCTGGCGTTCTCTTTGCAGAACGTCATGATCGCCGTGGGCGTCGGCACCGGTGTGGGCGTCAATGCCCTGCTGTCCAAGAGCCTCGGCGAAAAGAACCAGGAACGGGCCAATCAGACCGCCGAGAACGGCATCTTCCTGTCCCTGTGCAGCTACGCCGTCTTCCTCGTCATCGGCCTCACCTGCATGAAACCCTTACCCTTGCAGAAGTTTCTTCCATCTCTTTTCTGAATTCATTATTACGCTTCTTCATTACATTCCTGAAAAATACCATTGTCGCAGCGGCAATTGGTGTTGTGAGCAGAAAGAATATGAATACTACAAGGCTCTTATTAATGGTTACTATAAGTGCTATAGCTATATTAAGTGCTATATTAAGTATGCTAAGAAACATCTGTGTTGACAGTGTTTCCACCGCTTCGACATCTCGCATAATCTTGGATTGCAGACGTCCTGACTGCGTTTCCTTATGATAAGATATAGATAACTGCTGCAGCTTTCTTACAAGTGCCCTTCTTAAGCCTGTCTCTGCATATCTTGTTGCTAATGATTTGTATCTTGTATACATATAATTCATAGGAATATTAAGTGCTACAAGAACAATCATAATCATCGCCTGTATAATTATGTTCTGATAAGTTTCTGGCGAACCACTCGTTATATCATTAATAATATTCGCTGTGACAATAGGCAGTACCCATACAGGTGCATGCTTTATAAAGAAGAATATAACAGCAAGAAAGAACTTATGATAGTTGCCTTTATAAAGACCTAACAATATCTGCATAGGGTGACCTTTATGCTTTTTATAACATTCTATAAACCAGCTCTCGACATCTATTCCCTTTGGTGCTCTTAAATTCAATATACTCACCCCGCTTTCATCGTTATAAAAAGGAATGTGCCGCGGCACATTCCCCTATTTATAGTTGTAATCATATGATGATAAAGTCATAAGTTCCAAATCCTATTACGCAGGTATTAACGACTTTCTGAACTTTTGACTCTGACATCTTATTATTTCTTAATTATATTATCTACATTTTCTGCGACAATTTCTTCACCGTCACAGCCTGTAACCTTAACATTATCAAGAATAAGTGTGTTGATATTACTTACAATCATACCTTGTCTGCTTGCTTCATCACAGCCTAACATCATAGCTGCAACACCTGACTTGGCATTATCTGCGTATGTAATATTAATATTCTCAAATGTAAGTTCTTCTATCTTGCTTTCTGGAAGTCCGCATATATAAGTACCTGCAACGTGGCAGTTCTTAGCATTGATATTCTTAAATGTGAACTTCTTAATTGAAGGTGTTCTATCATCTACAGGAAGCGGCTTCTTAGAACCAACATACTCTGTCTTACCATCTGGGTCACAGAAATAGAAGCTGTTGACTACAAATGGTGTCATAACATTATCCATATCTATATTCTCGAAAGAAATGTCATCAAGAACTGAAAGTTTTCCTCTTCCTCGTCTTGTCTTAACTCTTAAGCCTCTGTCTGTGTTCATAAACAGGCAGTCTTTGATATGCACGTCCATAACACCTGCGGCAATCTCGCTTCCTACTGTTACAGCTCCGTGTCCATCTCTCATACAGCACTGTCTTACTATCATATTGGTTGTTGGAACATTGTATTTCTGTGCCATATAGATTTTGCCTGATTTAATAGCAATACAATCATCTCCAACTGAAATATATGTACCAAGTACGAGTACGTCCTCACAGCTTTCTGGATCAAGACCATCTGTGTTGTGTGAGTCTGCTGGTGCTTTAATCTTTACATCTATAAATTTAAGGTGGTTACTAAAATATGGGTGAATAGTCCAGCAAGGTGAATTCTGTACTGTTATGCCCTGCAAAGTAACATTACTACAGTTATTGATAAAGAATAATCTTGGTCTCCACGCAGTATTTCTTATCTTACAATTCTTCCACCAGTTATCGTGTGTTGTACCACCATCAATAGTACCCTCACCTGTTATAACAATATTTTTAACATTAAGACCACATATTATTGCCGAGAAAGAGTCTACCGGATTACCTTCCCATGAAGCCAGATTGTATTCTGACTTCTCATCATATGACTCAATAAGACCTGGTAATATAGGGAACTTATCTCTGTCTGTGAATGCAAGTAATGTAGCACCCTTGGCAAGCTCAAGTGTAAGGTCATCTTTTAAGAAAATGCTTGATATTCTGTAAGTTCCTTCTGGAACATATACTCTGCAATTCTTCTTAGAAGCCATAATTGCACACTGGATTGCATTGGTATCATCGTGCACACCATCACCATATGCACCGAAATCCCTTACATTAAGTGTTACAAATTCATAATCTGTATGAAGCTCGACAGGACCATATTCTTTACCGTCATATACCGCTGTTATCTCATAATCTGTATCTGGCTTGAAGCCATATAAAGATGTAACCTGCTTGTCTGTATGTGTGAACAATTCTCCATTAACATATATGTCATATTCTTTCTTGGAATAATACTTTCCTGCTTCTGTTAATTCTACAACTGCATTTCTGCTTGTATTAGTTACTAATACTAACTCCATAATGCTCCTCCCTTGCCACGGCCATAATCCTGATATTCTCTGTTGCGTACTGTCTCGCTGTATACTAATGCCGCCTTGCTTACTACATTCTTATCGGTATCATCATCAGTGAATATCTCACCTGCCATTACCTTATCGCACACGCCTAACACAATGCCTTCGTATTTCTCTGTGTGAAGTGCCTTCATTCTACATCCCTTTAATACAGCATAGGCAAACATAAGCTCTGACTCTTCATCAAAATCATCAAAGTCATCATAATCTCTCCCTGTTTCAAGAACAGCCTTAACTGATGCCTTGAAATAGTCCTGCATCTTTCTGTAGATTTCATATATCATCTGGTCCATAACTTCCATTGTATCAATAAGTGAAGCTGCATATACAGATAATACCTTAACCTTGGCTGTTGTATCTGATGAATACTTAGTGTCTGCAAAAAGCTCATCATTCATAGCGTTATACTGTCCAATAACATCATTATACTGCTCTTTTCCGCCGTCCTTTGTTTCATATGCCATATAAAATGGTTCATATGAATATGCCTTACATAAGCATTTCTTATCATCTGCATCTTTAAAATAACCTGCTTCATTTCTTGCAAAATTCTTAAAACCAGCCGCAAGCTTTACAGCTTCATTCTTATATTTATCATCACCTGTAAAATCTGATGCTGTATAGAACGCATTACCAATCATAAAATGCTTAAGGCTATTCTTATCGATGCTGTCTATAATACCACTCTCTATAACCTTATCAAGTGCTTCTGTTAATGCTTTAACTGCACTATCTTCTCTTAATGCCTTACATAATGAAGAAAGTGCGTTAAGTCTTAATCCAAGAGCGTACACATCGTTACTGCTGATTAATTCATCAACCTGTGATAACTTTGCATACATATTCTTTTCCAATTCTGAATTTCTGTTAATTATCATTGCAATCTCCTTACTATATATTAAGATGAGCACTATGGTGCTCATTATTTCATAATTCACGATACTTTACAACGTTTATAAAGTTTCGTCAGAAACTTTTAAGATGAGCACTGTAGTGCTCATTATTCCGTAATTCACGATACTTTTCAACACTTATAAAGTTTCGCAAGAAACTTTTAAGATGAGCACCTTGGTGCTCATTATTTTATGCTTTATATCTGAAATAATCAAATGCCGCATAATAATCATCTGTTCCATGTCTTCCCTCGCTGTCAGTATACCGGCTTCCATAATCTCCAGCGTAAGCATACATTCCAATCATTGCACCTGTAAAACGCTTACCCTTACGAATTCCTTCATCACACAGATAATAGACATTATCCAGACTAACAACTTTATTATAGTCTTTATCATTATAACTATATGAAAATGTCCTTCTTAAATTGTTCGTATCTATCTTAAGGTATATGTCTTTATTATTGTTATCAACACATACACCATCGTGTGTAATGACCTCGTCACCAATCTTCTCGACTACATTAAGCATAAGTCTTGGTGTTTCCTCTAACGTAGCAAATACACCAAATTTGATATAGGTGTTCTCATCATAATAACAAGTCATACCGCAGTTCTGACCCGGATATAATTCTGGCATACAAAGCTTACATACAGCACTAAATCTGAAATGTTTCTGTCTTCTTAAAAGTATATTCTTAGCTTTCATAGTATCAAGGTCATACTTGCTTCCCTTGATATGAACCTGAGAGTCTTTTAACTTAATGCCGTCCATCTCCGGCACTCTTGGGAACCACCATTCATTACTCAGATATGAATTATTAAAATCATCATCTGACTCATCTTCCCATATCATCTCTGGCAGATCAGGCTTTACCTGTAATGCACTAGGACCTTTAAGGTTATTGACTATCGGCCAGCCGTCCATAGTCCAGCTTATAGGGTCAAGAGCAGTTTCTCTTCCTAAAATGCTGTATCCATCGCCAATCTTTCTTCCACACAGATACACCATATACCAGTCACCATTCTGTGTCTGTACCGGCTTTCCGTGACCACACCTCTGTATTATCTCATCAGGGTTGTTCTGTCTCATAATAGGATTGTATGGGCAGGGTTCATATATTCCTTTAAGCTCCCTGCTTCTGGATACCGTTATTCTGTGTCCCGGTCCTGTTCCACCCTCTGCTTCAAACAGATAATAATATCCATCCTTCTTTAAAAGATGAGGTCCTTCCGGTGCTCTCTTATTATCTCCATAGAACAGAAGCTCTGCTTTGGATATCTGTTTAGTAGCATCCTCATTAAGCTCAAATATTCTTGCTCCCCTGTTAAGGAGCATATATCTTCTTCCATCATCATCATTAAATATAGATGGGTCAATACCATCTTCATCTATAATGGCAGGCTTGCTGTATGGTCCTTCCGGCTTATCTGAACTTACAACTATCTGCTTTCTGTATACATTACCTGTATCATTAAGTCTGTATGTAGCTGTTATATAAAATCTTCCCTTATAATAAGATATATCGGGAGCCCAGTAACCTCGTCCTCCTTCAAGGTCATCAAGAGCCGCCCACTCTGGTTCTGTAATAGCATAACCTATTATCTTCCAGTGAATAAGGTCTTTAGAATGCGATACTGGTATACAAGGATAGAATATAAATGAAGAATTAACCATATAATAATCATCTTCAACCCTGACAATTGATGGGTCAGGATACATACCTGTCCTTATTGGATTGTGATACATCTCACTTAACTTATGACCAACAACACTCTCAAAATATTCTTCTAACTCTATAAAATGATTCTGATGAGCAACCTCAAAAGGTGTCTGTAAATTAATATCTCCGGACAAAGGTGACATTCCAACTCTCTCAACCAGATACCTGCAAGTAGGTACGCTTCCCGACATAGCTGCATAATGAAGCATATTCTTATTATTATCATCGTGAATATTCATACTTGCCCTTGAATATTCAACTATATACTTCACAAGCTCAAGGTTACCTGTCTTAGCGGCAAGTAATGCCATAAGTACTCCATGTTCATCCTTCTCATCTATAAGATTAGGCTCATTCTCAAGTATAGTCTTAACTTCTGCAATATTTTCAAGATATATTGAATCTGCTAACTTTCTCAATTCTCCACCACCTTAACGTGTTTTATATAGACAATTCCTAAATATGTCCTAATTTTAACATATAGATATATGTATTTCTACATAAAAAATGCCAATACAACAAAAAAAGACGGAAATGATATTAGCATTTCCGTCTTTTTTATTAATTATATTAATTAATCTCAACAATCAGATAATAGTTGATTAATAACTATTCTTATATTCCTGATATTACTCCTTAACGGCACCTACGTTAACACCCTGTACGAAGTACTGCTGACAGAATGGGTAGATAATCATGAAAGGTAATATAGCAACAATTGTAGCCGCATTAGAGATTGTGTTAGGGTCTACTGAATCATCGTTAGGAATATTACTATCCATAACCATGTTACGAAGCTTAATCTGGAAGTTGTATAACTTATCTGTTCTGATATAAATCTTGAAGTTAGTATAATCATTCCAGAATGTTACGGCAAACATAAGACCGATTGAAGCAAGGGCAGCTTTAGAAAGTGGTAACACAATCTTAAAGAATATACCCATTGGTGAACAACCATCAATCTGAGCAGCCTCAAATAATGATTCTGGAATACCTTCAAAGAAGTTTCTCATAAGTACAAGGTTATATACGTTGATAGACATTGGTAAAATTACTGCCCATAATGTATCAAGTAAGTGTAAGTTCTGCATAACTAAGTACTTAGGAACCATACCACCATCGAAAATCATTGTGAATAATAACATATATGCGAAGAAGTTTCTTCCTGGCATTTCCCACTGAATGAGTACATAACCACCGAGTGTAGCAAGTAATAATCCCATAAATGTACCAGCTAATGTTGTGATAACTGATACAAGGAATGGACGATAAAGAGAAGCTCTTGTAATAATCGCACCATATCCACCTAATGAGAATGAGCTTGGCCACCATCTAAAACTTGTTGCTGAATGAGCATCAAATGAATCTACAATAACCTTCCACATAGGGAAAAGAATTAACAATGAAACCAATATAAAGAAGATTACATTGACTATTGGGAAGATCTTAAATTTTTTCTTTTTCTTTTTATAAACTAACTGTTCTTCACTCATCGTCTAACCTCCTATACAATTCCACGTCCACGGACTTTTTTACTTGCGTAGTTACAACCAAGTACGAGGATCATACCTACAAATGACTTGAATAAACCTACGGCTGTTGTATAACCATAATCAGAGAATGAAGCCGAGAATGTCTTATTGTAAATGTATGTCTGTAATACCTGAGAAACATCATATGTACCAGCACTCTGTGTAACGAATACTGATTCAAAAAGGTTCATAACCTTAGCAAGGTTAAGAATAAATACTGTGATGATTGTGTTAGCTAAAGCAGGAAGAGTTATATATATAAGTCTCTTAAATCTGTTAGCACCATCAATCTGAGCAGCCTCATAAAGATCTGGGCTGATACCTGATAATGTAGCAAGGAAAAGAATAGTTCCCCATCCTGTATCCTTCCAGATATTCATTACGAAGAATGTACCTGTCCAATACTTAGAGCTGCCAAGGAAATCAATTGGAGAATTGATAAGTCCCATATTAATTAAAGCACCATTAACAACACCTGTGCTGTTAACAGAAAGAATTACTTTGAATACAGCAGCGACAACTACCCATGACATAAAGTGAGGTAAGTATACAATTGTCTGTACTGTCTTCTTGAATGCCATATTAGTAATCTCGTTAAGAAGAAGTGAGATAATAACTGCGGCACCTGTATTAAGTATTAACTTAACAATTGATAATACAAGTGTATTTCTGAATGCTGCCCAGAAGAATGTATCGAATTTTAACATTGTCTGGAAGTGGAATACACCAATATAATAAGGGTTAGCTAATACATATGAAGTAAAGGCGTAACGACATCCTAACATTGGCCAGTAGAAGAATAATAATACCATTACTAATACTGGCAGGAACATAAGATAAAATCCTCTGTAGTAGAACATCTTCTGCCCAATATTCTGATTTAATGTGTTAGATAAATACTTTGTATCAACACCGAGGTCTTTCTTGAATATCTTAACGACATCCCAGAACACACCAACAATAGCAACTATAAGGCCGATGATTATAACATATACACCTGAACCTACTGAATAAGAATTACCATTATAACCATTAGATAATAAATCTGAAATGTTATGGTATACATACTTTAACGCACCAGTCTTAGTCTTTCCATCAGCACTAGTAAACTGGAATGCAAACATTGAAATAAATGCAACAGCTGTAGCTGCCACAGATGTAATAATAGATAACTTTTCTTTCTTAGCAACGACTAATAAAATACCAGCAACAAGTATTAACATAAATATGTACCACATTGCAATGACGCTGATATTCATAAAGCCAAATGAATATGCCTTAGGTGTATAACCATCCATAAGAGTTTCGTTAGACTTTGCAAATGGAAGTAATCCGCCTATTAACATAATAACCATACCGATAATAGCTAAATATCTAGTATTACCAGCTGGCTTACCATTAAGTGCTCCACACTTAGGGCAAATCTTTGCCTTCTTAGGAAGCTCTGTTCCACAAGACTTACACTGCATCTTTATACCCTTCTTTCCTAATATTATAGTAACAATTGCTTATATTAAGCAAAATTCGTGCCAGAAGACCAGGTCTACTGGCACGAAATATAAAGTGATGTTTAAAACATCTTTTAACACATATTAAGCAGCATTAATTCTTTCCAGCGAACTGTGTATTTAATGACTTAAGAGCTGCTTCTACCTTAGAACCAACAGTCTTTGTGTATTCCTGCATACCCTGATCAACTGTCCATTCACCTCTTGCAACGTTATCAATTACTGTATATCTTTCTGTATTGATATCACCAACAAGCTTACCAACTTCTTCTGTCATAGCAGGTGAATCTACAAGTGTAGAATGTTCAAAGAACATATCTGAGCAAGATGTAACATTTTCTGGCTGTTCATCCTTTCCTGGATCCTTACCGCTTACGAAGTTAGCAAGAACTAAGTTGCAGTCAAGGTGAGCCTTAGAGTAAAGTGTCTTAGCGTTAGTCTTCTTAGGAAGGAACTTGAATGAACCATCAGCCTGCTCTTCATAGTAGTAACCCTTAGGACCATATTCCCAAAGTGTCTGGATATCTCCACCATCTAACATTGTATCGATGAAGTACTTGAAAATTCCCTCAGCCTTACCTGTCTCAGCAGCGTGAGATGTGATACACCATGATGGTGCAAGTCTTTCTGCGTATGAACCAAGTTCCTTAATTGGAAGCATTGGAATAATTGAATCATCAAGACCAGCTGTCTTTAAGTATCCTCTTAATGTCTCAGCCCACTGTCCAGCCCAGTATGTAAATACACCTGATTCTGTCTTAGGATCTGATGACTTGAAATCGTTACGTGCTGTCTGAGTTGTCTTTGTGCTTGTTTCCTTATTGATAAGACCATCGTTAACAGCGTTCTGAATTCTCTGAAGAGCATCCTTCATCTCCTTCTGAGAGAAACCATCTACATATTCACCCTTTGCCTGGTCATAGTAGAAAGTAAGCTGAGCATTCTGATAGAATTCTGGAAGGTAGTTAGTATAAGGTGCTTCCTTTGAATAGAAACCTGGAGCAGAAATTACATAATCAACTCCTCTAGCTTCCTTCATCTTCTTAAGCATTGTGTAGAACTCATCATATGAGAGCTGCTTGCTTGTTAAATCTGCCTTAGAATAACCAGCCTGTGTAGCCCAAGCTTCCTTTACATATGTAACGCATCCGTTACCACGAGCAGGAACGAATCCGTAGAGAGACTTCTCACCATCAACGCCTCTTACGTAGTTAGCCTTCATAATCTTCTCTGCATCTGAGATAAGTCTTCCAGAAGACTTTGTTGCTGAATTATTCCAAGCATCTGTCATATCCCAAAGAAGACCCTGGCTTGCATAAAGTGCTAAATAATCAGATGAAAGAATGATAACATCTGGCATTGCACTTGCATCAAGCATTGAGTTAGCAACTGCATCATAGTATGAGTTGTGGTCAGGACGTGTAACTTCAAAATCAAGACCTGTTAATGACTTAAGCTGTTCATCGAACTTCTCGCCCCATTCCTCTAATGTAGGAACTGTACCATCAACCATAATTGTGAAATGTCCTGGCTTTTCTACGCTTGCCCAATCTACAGTTTCTTTTGTGCCGTTTGAAGCATTGTTATTGCCACATGCTACAAGACCCATTACTGATGTAAGAGTTAAACCTACAGCAGTAAGCTTTTTAATTGTCTTTCTCATAAACTTGTAAACCTCCCTTAATTGGTTCTTGTGGGGCAACCCCACTTAATATGTTTTTTGACATTGATATATTACCATTTTTGTACTATTTTAACAAGACTATTTTTAACAATTCTTGTATTTTTTTTAATTTTTTTATGAACCCCAGTATTTATGCGGCTTTCCAACACTATATTTTTGAACAATTTATTAACAAAGCACCCTTTATGTATTCATTCTGTATAATTTTACATCTATTAAAAATAGATGTTTTATGTAAATTTTGCACTATTATTAAGATAATTTTAGCATTTTTTTACATCACTTTAACAATCAAATGTAATTTTTATCTAAAAAAAATACTTAAATTGTGCTTATTTACCAGTGTTAATTATTTGTTCACAATTCGTCCATTTGTTACAATCATATAATTGTACGATATGTTATAAAAATATTATATTTCCAGCCATATTTCTGCAAAATTTAACATTTTCTTTATCATTAAGAGCTACATTGCCCGCAAACGTGTCCATCAGCTTCTTTTCAAATGTGTCACAAACTGACATTTCTGCTGCAAGTTTAATTGTGACATTTGCACCAAAGTCAGTATCAATGATATCCACATTATTATATACTGCAATTTGCCATATGCGTTATAATCAGTCGTTATGACAGCAGTTATTCCGTCACACACCTGTGCCACGTCTGAATTCTTAATTCCTTCTTTAGCCGCCGCCTGATATGCTCTTATAAGTCCACCTGTTCCAAGAAGCACGCCGCCAAAATATCTTGTTACAACTAAGAGGCAGTCTGTAAGCCCATATGAATTAAGTATATCAAGCATCGGCTTTCCTGCTGTCCCCTGCGGTTCTCCATCATCACTAAATCTCTGTATCTGCCCCTTATCGCCTGTTACATAAGCATAGCAGTTATGTCTTGCATCCCAGTATTTCTTCTTTACTGCAGTGATATACTCCTCTGCTTCTTCTTCGCTTTTTATTTTGAAAATGTGGCAGATGAAACGCGACTTCTTCTCCTCTATTTCTCCACTGCCGTTCTTTAAAATTATATTCATAACTCCTCCGATTGCCTGTCATTCATTTCTATGGTACAATAAGGTATCCGTGTTACGGATTATTACTTTAAATCCTTATTGGATTTTGTACCTTGCATTTGGTAAATAATATCATAGTTTTACCATTTATAACAATATGGAGGATTTACAATTATGAATTATGGTGGAAACGGCATAAGACGAAAGAAAAAGCTCCTTAATTCATCAGCAACGAAGTTTAGGACTAAGTTTAACATTTTCTTTATCAAACTACTTCTTGTTGGTGCAATTGCAGTTGTAATAAGCGGCTCATGCCTTATATTCGGTGCTGCACAGGGCATAATTGAGAGTGCACCTGATATATCGTCAATCAATGTTTCACCCGAAGGTTACGCAACTAAGATATACGATAACAATGGTGAAGAAATACAGACGCTTGCAACAACCGGAGCTAACAGAATATACGCTTCCCTTGACCAGATTCCAGTATATCTTCAGCACGCATTTGTTGCTATTGAAGATGAAAGATTCTACAAGCATAACGGAATTGACCTTCAGGGTATTATGAGAGCTGCCATGATTACTGTATCCGATGGCGAGATGTCACAGGGTGCCAGTACAATCACACAGCAGTTACTTAAGAATAATGTATTTAATGCTTACAATGAATCTACTATGGAGAAGATTAGAAGAAAGGTTCAGGAACAATATCTTGCTATCAAGCTAGAAACTGTTATGGACAAAGACAGCATTTTAGAGAACTATCTTAATACAATTAACCTAGGCAATGGTTATTATGGTGTACAGGCGGCTGCTAACGGATACTTTAATAAAGATGTATCCGAGCTTACTTTAAGCGAATGTGCCGTACTTGCTTCTATTACCAAGAACCCTTCAAGACTTAACCCTTTGAAGAATCCTGATGATAATAAGGAAAGACAGCTTGCCGTGCTTAATAATATGTTAAAGCAGGAATACATCTCTACTAATGAATACAGCGAGGCTGTTGCAGATGATGTATATGCAAGACTTGAAGGTATTGATGTATCAGCTGCTTCTTCTTCATCTAATTATTCTTATTTTGTAGATGAAGTTATCAACCAGCTTATAGATGACCTTATGCAGCAGAAGGGTTATTCTAAACAGCAGGCTACAAGTATGATATATTCTGGCGGTTTATCTGTATACACTACTCAGGATATGTCTATGCAGAACATTGCAGATTCAATACTTAATGACCCAGACTACTATCCATCCAATACAGATTTTACTATTAATTATAATCTCACAGTAAAAGAGGCAGATGGAACATTTTCATATTATTCACAGAATAATATGGAGAAATGGTTTAAAGAAAATGTTGATTCTTCTTTCAGCCTTACATTAAGAAATGAAACTACTGCTCAGGGCTATATTGACCAGTACAGGGAAGCTATGACAGCTAATGGCGGAACTGTTACTTATGAGAAGTCCTATTTTGTTATACAGCCTCAGATTTCTTTCTCTATAATAGAACAGTCAACAGGCTATGTTAAAGTTCTTGTCGGCGGACGTGGAGATAAGGCTACTGACCGAGGCTTAAACAGAGCTACTGATGATGTAACAAGACAGCCGGGTTCTTCTATCAAGCCGCTTGTTGCTTATGGACCAGGACTTGATACTGGTGCTATCACTCTTGCTTCTGCTATCGATGATGCACCTTACTATTATTCAGGAACAGATGCACGACTTGTAAAGAACTACACAGAAGGACAGTATCTTGGGTATATGACAGTGCGTGAAGCACTCACACGTTCACAGAACGTACCTGCTGTAAAGGTTCTTACACAGATAACACCAAGCGTTGGTTTCAGCTACCTTGAAAAGTTCGGACTTTCAACTTTGGTATCTACCAAGAATGCAATTAACGGAAACCACGATGTTGTGCAGTCACTTGCACTTGGTGGTATGACAAAGGGTGTATGTAATATAGATATGACAGCCGCCTATGCGGCAATCGCCAACAAAGGAACATATACTAAGCCAATATATTACACTAAGGTATTAGACAGAGAAGGTAATGTAATTATTGACAACTCAATACCAGAAACACACAGAGTCTTAAAAGAGTCATCTGCATGGCTTCTTACAAGCGGTATGGAATCTGTTGTTAATTCAGGTACCGCTACAAGAGCCAAGTTATCTAACCAGCCGGTTGCTGGTAAGACTGGTACTACACAGTTTGATACTGATATATGGTTCTGTGGATTTACACCTTACTACACTGCTTCTATATGGGTAGGTTATGATGATAACTCTAAGCGTGTTGACTCAGTCAACCATACCGGTATATGGAAAGCTATTATGCAGGAAATCCACGAAAATCTTCCTACTGGAAGCTTCACACAGCCAGATGATATTGTACAGGTTGCTGTATGCTCTAAGTCAGGCAAGCTCCCTGTTGAAGGTTTATGTGATGCTGACCCTAGAGGAAGCTGTATAATCACTGAATATTTTGCGGCTGACAACCAGCCTACAGAAACCTGTGATACTCACGTTAAGGTTAATATATGTAATGACTCAGGTCTTGTTGCTAACGCAGGCTGTACTAATGTTTCAACTAACATTTATGTTAAGAAGTCATCAACTAACACTTTAGGTGGTGAGGATACTTCTGGTTATACAACTGCTGATGCACAATATGCGATAACTGATGAGAAGCTAAGCAGGCTTTGTACGCTTCACTCAACAGCCGCACCTGTAACACCATCAACAACTACTAACAATAACAGTAACAATAACAGTAACAATAACAGTAACAACAGCCAGTCAACAACTGCAAAGCAGAACACGACCCCGCAGAACACAACAGCTACAACCACCACACAGAACGCTTCTAATTCGCAGTCAACAACTGCAAAGCAGAACACAACCGCTTCTACTACAGGAAGCAGTAATTAATCTGTCGGTAACAATAGCTTGTAACTGTCAGCCAGCTGATTATTTAGTTATTTAATTAGTTATTGCGTTAATTAGTTCGTTAATATTCATAACGATATGCAATATAAAAAAGCCCCTGCTTACTATATTTATAAGGTCCTTCCTAAATGCCCTATAGCCTTTATGCAAGTGCTATAAGCAAACCCTATAAATTAATAAGCAGGGGCTTTTTATATATCGCTGTAAATTTTATTTCTTTTTCATCTTAGGCTCGAATATCCACGAGGCAATATAGCCGAATACAAGTGCCGCTGACACTCCCACCGCACAGGCTGTAAAGCCACCTTTGAACAATCCCAAGAAGCCCGAGTTATCAACAGCCATTTTCATTCCCTTCCATAGTACATTTCCAAAGCCTGTCAATGGAACGCTCGCTCCCGCTCCTGCAAACTGCACAAGCGGTTCATAAAGTCCTATTGCACCAAGAACAGTACCCGTGGTTACAAGTATAACCATTATTCTTCCTGGCATAAGCCTGGTCTTTTCCATTAAAATCTGTGTCAGGACGCATATAATTCCGCCTACAACAAATGCTTTCAAATAATCCATTTTAACGCCCAGCTCCTTTCTTTTACTGACATATAACAATCCTGTTATGCACTTTTAACTTATATCTGCCGCAATGCTGTGTTATGCACATTATACAGCCTCAAGCACAACGCCGTGTGCTATTCCCGGTATTGACTTACCTTCATTAAAGCTTACCTGCGATAACAATGCCCCTGTTGGAACAAATAATACCCTTTTTAATTCACGTTTTCTTAACTTGTCCAATACAAGAGTATCAAGAACTATCGCACTGCACCCACAACCACTTCCACCTGACTGGGTATCCTGCTCATTTTTATCAAATACTTCTATTCCGCAGTCCGTGTATATATCACTTATGTCTATTCCTTTCTCTTTAAGAAGTGTAAGAAGTATCTCTTTACCTGTATACCCCAAGTCACCGGTTATAATCATATCGTAATACCCTTTAGTCACTTCAAAATCCTTATAGTTGGCTTCTATAAGGTCTGCCGCTGCAGGTGCCATACAAGCTCCCATATTCATAGAGTCCTTAACACCATAATCAACTATTTTTCCTGTAGTTATACCCGATATAATTACATTTGCATAGCCGTTATCAACAATCCGGCATACATCTCCATCACATTTTGTTATTACTGGCGAATTAGATACAAGATATGCTCCTGCACCTGTAACTGTCCACGTTGAACTCATTGGCCTCTGGTTGCCATATAATAATGGAAATCTGAACTGCTTCTCAGCACTTGCAAAATGGCTTGAAGCTATCGCCGCCACATTATCTGCGAAACCAGCATTAACACACATAGCCGCAAGCGATAATGACTCGCCCATAGTTGAACACGCACCATAAAGTCCAAAAAGCGGCACATCATACGTCTTTAAGCCAAAAGATGTCGCTATAAGCTGACCTAATAAGTCACCTGCATATATATATCTTATGTCATCTGGCATCATTCCTGTCTTTTCTAACAGCTTCTCAAATGCAAGGCTCTGTATCCTGCTCTCTGCATCCTCCCAGCTTTCACCACCGAATAAATCATCTTGCGAAACGACATCAAAGCAGCAGCCCAGC
>OGMT01001007.1_pt1 | contig 15636 bp, 18 predicted proteins | sample 1573271 | NCBI WGS metagenome assembly OGMT01 (sample SAMEA2582000, study PRJEB24529) | metagenome | biome: Human gut stool | place: China | collected 2011 | reverse complement strand
ATCAGGAAACGGACTGGAGATTTCTGAAAAGAATGGCGTCCCAGCTTGGGCTTCCATTAGTGCCGGATACCAGCTATTATTATCCCCGCTTTTACCTTGGATTGCCGGAAGGTGAAAAAAGGGAATTGGGAGAAATCATTTCCTGTGATCTCTGTTTTGATGGGAGATATTATGCAGTCAGTGGAAAATGCCTTGTTGATAGGGAAGATTTCATTTGTTATGATGTTGTTACGAGGACAAGCCTGTCGCTGGGGGACAGGGTAACATATGAAGGAAGGGAGCTGCTTGTTTCTCGGAAAAAAACAGAACTGGCAGAAGGGGCATCCAGTCTTTGTGTGAACGGCAGTGTGGATATGCTGGGCAGGTATGAATAATTTGAGATTGCCAGACATGAATAATAGAGAGACATTTCAACTATTTTCTCCAGAAGGTAATTAGGAAATGATATGTGAAAAATGTAAAGGAAAAATGAATTGGAGTATCGAAGGTGCTACTCAAGGATGGAGATGCCCTATGTGTGGGTGGAATATAATAACAACATACATTGAAGATATAGATAGAGATGAAACGGAATACAGTCTGTATATAAAAAATGTAACAGAAGTTGATGCAGAAAAAATAAAATTTGTTGCAAAAACAGCTAATGTTAATTTTGTTATTGCGAGGCAAATGCTTGAAAAAAGAGAAGCATGTATATTAAAAGCTAAGGCACCTAAGATTAAACCAGTAATTACAAAATTACAAGAATTGGGGATTGATTTTAATGTAAATCCTTCATTCAATTATTGAGAATGTCTTAAAGATAATTTGCAGATTGTAAGTAATTAGTAAAAGCCAGCAAGGATAATCATAACGATTTTCTGCGGGCGAGATTTTACAATCCGGTGCTGGGAAGGTTTGTGCAGGAGGATGGGTACCGCGGGGACGGGCTGAATCTGTATGCGTACTGTAAGAATAATCCGGTGGTGTACTATGATCCGAGTGGGTACAAGGATAAACGTCAGACCCCATGCAAGGAAGAAACAAGTGTGGGGGAAAGTGGTGCTGGAGAGAGTGGTAGTAAAACAGATGTTACTACAGGACTTGGATATGATGCAGGAGATACTCCAGTAAGAATAGATGGTGATTGGACTGAAAATGATATGAAACAAGCATTGTTAGGACATCCACCTAGAGGTTTAGGAAGTCCCGATATTCATCATGGTGGACAGATGCCAGGAGGTGCCCTGCATGAAGTACTACCAGGACAACACAGAAATAATCCAGCACTACACCCAAATACATACAACCAAGGCGTAACTCCTGAAATGAGAATGGAAGACAGGCAATTACATTGGTGGTATCGAGCAAGAGAACAGGGAGCAGATGAATTACTACCAGACTGGATATATGACTAGAGAGGATAAAATATGGACAGAATTAGTTTTCAAAACAAGGTTAGGGAGATGTCAGAAAAGAAACCCAGATTATTTGCCTTGGAGTCAGATGCCAAAGTAGATATTGAAAAGATTGAAGATGTCGAAAAATATTACGACATAATACTGCCAGACTCTTATAAAGATTTTGCAAGCCAATATGGAGGAGGATATTTTGGATTTATAGTAGTGTATTCATGTGACTGCAATGGCATGTTTTACATCAAGGATAATGTATTAAAAGAATGGGTTATAGAGAAGTCTTTTTTTCCAGTTGTCGATTTAGAAACAGGAGATTTCCTGGGATTTGAAATAGATGCTGGAATATGCAAAAGCAAAGTTACTTTGTATTCACATGAGGAAGAAGCATTACAGGGAATGCAAATGGATTTTTATGAGGCTTTATTAAAATATGGTTTAAAATGTGATGAATAAAATGTAATAATTTTGTAATATTTCTCTTGACGATCCAAAATCGCTCATGTTACAATGGCACTCAACAGGGGGTATAAGAGGGATGAAAAATCCCCTTAATTCCTAAATGGAAACAATCGAGGATGTTCTAATGGTGACAACCGTCATGGAGCATTCTCGATTTTTCTGTTATATGGCAAAACAAATAGAGTCTCATAAAGGCATAACAAATATCCGAACAGTAGAGAAAGTTATGCCACAACAGATTTCTTCCAACGGCTTTGCCGGTGGGTGTTTCCTGACTTATGCTGTCTTTGGCGGCATAAGCCCTTTAACCTGCACTATTTTCGACACTACTTATTTTGGCGGTATCTCAAGAAATCATGTCTTTCACATTTCCCCAACAAGGCTCAATAATTCTATTATGGGTAACTACGTCGACTTCGGTCTTAAAATCGCACACAGGGGCAACACAGGCTCTCACAGGGGCAAGAGAAAGTTGATTTGTCTGTCTAAAAAATGAATTTGTGCATATTTACGGTTTTTTCTCTGTTTTTGGTCTATGGCATAAAGCCAATTCTGTCTTCACATCGCCAAAGTTTCCTCCGATTTTTCAAAACAAAAATTTTGACTTGCAACTGTTCTTTTTCAGAGTTAACATCACACACCACGAAGGAGATTTCTTCTGCTTCGTGTCCTGTGTTCTACAGGATGTATCCATCTCCATGAAAGTCAGCGGTGTTCCTTTGCGGAATATTTTGTGCCTGACCAGAAGTGGATAGGCTATACCACTCTTGCACACTTGGTTGCTGAAAAGATGCGTAATTCCGAGAAAGATGCTTAACAGTTGAGATTGCCACTATTTTGCCAAACATTGAGATTGGAGTTGATTTTATGGTTAAAGAAAATTTTATTTATGTGGGTATCGATTTACACAAAGAAACCCACACAGCAGTTATGATTGACTGCTACAATCAAAAGCTTGGAGAGATTACTTTTCCAAACAGACCAGCCGATTTTCCTAAGCTGGTAACAAAGGTTAAAAAATGTAATACTGATGCAAAAGAAGTAGTCTATGGTCTGGAGAATGCTTATGGTTACGGCAGACCTTTAGCGGTGTGGCTGATTGATAAGAGGTATTTTGTAAAGGATGTAAATACCGCTATCTCACATCGACAGGCAAAGCACCGGGGTGCCATGTATCGCAAAAGTGACAGTGATGATGCGGAAGCCATTGCACTTGCAACATTAAACATGCTTGATAAGCTTCCGGATGCTTGTCCGAACGATGCGTACTGGTCACTCGGTCAGTTGGTGCACCGCAGGGACAATATCATGAAGCAAAGAACGAGATTAGTCAACCAATTGCATGAGCAGTTGTGTATTGCATATCCGTCTTATAAGCAGTTTTTCAATGACATCAGCAGACCCACTGCACTGTATTTTTGGGAGCATTACCCGTCTAGAAAGTATTTGAAGGGTAAGAGTGTGGAAGACCTACGAACAGAACTTGTTCCGGTCAGCCACAATAGATGTTCGACCAAAAACTGTGAGAAAATCTTGGATGCGGTAGCAAGTGACAAGGTAAAAAATAATGCTTACCAAGATGCCAGGGACATGGTGACTCTTAGCATCGTCAGTGATTTACAACACTATGACAGCCAACTGGCAGAGGTAGACAAGATGCTGGAACAGATGTATAAGATGCTTGGCTGCACGCTTACAACCATTCCTGGTGTAAATGTTATCACAGCAGTGAAGATTCTTGCTGAAATCGGTGATATCAAACGCTTTAGTAATGCTAATAAGTTGGCACAGTTTGCAGGAATTGCACCGCTTCATTTATCATCTAGCGGAAAGGGTAAGGATGTAGCTACCAAGCAGGGAAACAGACGCTTGCAGGCAACCATTTACTTCCTTGCAATTCAGATGGTGCAGGTATCCTCAAAGGGTACACCGAGAAATCCTGTAGTGCGAGCATACTACGAGAAACGTAAGGCAGAGGGAAAAACAAGTCAGCAAGCACTGATTTGTATATCCAGACGATTAATCAGTATCATTTATGGAATGTTAAAAAACGGTACGGAGTATCGCATGCTGGTTGTGGAAAATGCTGGCGAAAAGTTGTAGAGCAAATGGCAAATATATGGTAAACTTTTAAGCAGATGCAAGAGTCGGCTTTGGGAAGTGTATTCATTTTTCGGGGTAGGAGCATCGGCTTGGATAATTATAAGGGTAAAGAGTCTTTGTCAAGAGTGGTAGAACAACTATACCATCGCAACAACAGATGCAAGAACTGGTAATTATTATTATGGAATGAACAGAGGTGTACAGTTGAGTGGAGATACGCTTAATTTATCGCTAGAATCATGGTTGCCAGAAAGTTCTTTGAATCAATATCGATTAGGTAATTGTGCTGAAGTGGATGCTGTAAATCAAGCATTGAATTCGGGAGCAAATGCTTCTGATTTATATTTGTATACTATTAATACTAAAAACAATGTATCAAAACCGGTGTGCGAAAATTGTATATATATATTTGGTGATAGAGTTGCAGATGTGTTTTCTCATTAATTGGAAGGAAGAGGTAAATGGAAGAATTAAAAAATATATCAATTAGAGGCAGAATGGCATATTTAATAAGCTCATTTGAAAACGTATTGTTGCATTATAACTGCAATAAAGAAGAATGGAGGTGGCTGTTAGAAAAATTATGGTCATATACGAAGATTCAATACATTGATGATTGGATGTACGAACTTGCGGAATATATGCCTAATAGTATATTAGAAGATACTATGGAGGATGCGGAATATATTACAGAAGAAGAATTCAAATATCTGCATAGATTGTATAGCAACTCTAATCAAGAAATACATTTGTTTTTAAAAATAATATTCGAATGTGGAACATGTGAACTATATTCTAAATTATGTGATTATAGTATCAATACATTAAAAAAAATAGAGCAAGCAGTTGATATTATGAAAAAAAATAATGTTGATTTAGTTGATATTAAGCCTTTTGAGAAATATTCGTTTAATGAGTGTAGTGGATGGGGAAATTGTTTCGAGAATAACAAATTATCAAAATTTATTTAATTATGTCTCCACATAAGGACGCCCATTACCGAAAACCTTATTGACAAGGGGTATCTGGTTAAGGACGTAAATACTGCTATTTCTCATCGTCAGGCAAAGCACCGTGGTGCCATGTATCGCAAGAGCGATAGCGACGATGCAGAAGCTATTGCACTTGCAACTCTAAATATGCTTGATAAACTTCCGGATGCCTGCCCTAATGATGCATACTGGTCACTTGGTCAGCTGGTGCATCGCAGGGATAACATCATGAAGCAGAGAACCAGACTGGTTAATCAGTTGCACGAGCAGCTGTGTATTGCATATCCGTCTTACAAGTCATTTTTTAATGACATCAGCAGACCTACTGCACTGTATTTCTGGGAGCATTACCCATCCAAAAAGTATCTAAAAGGTAAGTCTGTGGAAGATTTGCGAGCGGAACTTGTTCCTGTCAGCCACAATAAATGCTCCACCAAGACCTGCGAGAAAATCTTGGATGCGGTAGCCAGTGATAAGGTGAAAAACAATGCTTATCAAGATGCAAGGGATATGGTGACTCTTAGCATAGTCAGTGATTTACAGCACTATGACAGCCAACTGACAGAGGTAGACAAGATGCTGGAACAGATGTATAAGATGCTTGGCTGCACACTTACAACCATTCCCGGTGTAAATGTCATCACAGCAGTGAAGATTCTTGCTGAAATCGGTGATATCAAACGTTTCGCTAATGCTAATAAACTGGCACAGTTCGCCGGGATTGCACCACTTCATTTATCCTCCAGTGGTAAGGGGAAGGATGTAGCTACCAAGCAGGGAAACAGACGACTGTAGGCCAATTAATCAGTATCATTTATGGAATGTTAAAGAACGGTACGGAGTACCGCATGCCGGTAGTGGAAAATGCTGGCGGAAAGTTGTAGAGCAAATGTCAAATCAAGCAATGGGATTATTAGAAACACCAGATGGTTATGTGTGGCATCATTTGGATGATTATAATGTTGAAAAAAATACAATTACAATGGAATTAGTAATGGATGAAGCACATAATGCATCGAAACCACATTCGGGAGGTTGTGCACAGTATGATAGTGTTAACGGATCGACATATAACAAGAAAAGGAGATAGATGTACGGATTTGTAAAAGAAAAAAGTGAAAACACCCATATTTCAAGTTGTGAGGTATTGGAAATTGAGAATAAGTATAATATTAATTTTCCGACAATGCTTAAAGAATATTATTTACAACATAATGGTGATAAGATTAGATTATGTATTTTTACAGTTGATGAAGAAGAATTTGGGGTAGCAAAGATTGTTGAATTAAAATATGGAAACTGGAGTTTATATAATTATTCCTCTAACTTTCCCTATTTTACAGGCTTTCCCGCCTGTTCATTAGTGAAATGATATGTAGTTTCCCTTATTTTTGCCCTTATGAGATAATCACAAGGGAAATAAGGGAAATTTTTTAGTCATTGCCTACCACTTTATCAAGAAGCCGAACCGATTTTCGTTTCGCATCTCTTGTGGAGTGAGCATAGACGTTCATTGTGGTACTGACATCTGAGTGTCCTAACAATTCCTGCACATCTTTTGGGGCAGCTCCATTTGCTAAAAGGTTGCTTGTATAGGTGTGACGTAACTGGTGGAAATGAAAGCCTTCAAATCCCTCTAATGTTTTTGCTACCTTTCTGCATACCGTTCCCAAAGTAGTCGGAAGTTCCAGACAGCCATCAGGTCTTAAGCAGACGAAAGAAATTTCTTTATAATCTGCCGGGACTTCCTCTGTTCTGTCTAAGCAATAATACTCGTAGTACACTCTGTTTTTCTCTTTGACCTCTTTGTAGTAGTTCGTGTGATAAAGTTCTCCGTACTGCATTCGATTCTTTAACTGCTCTTTCCGGGCATTACGGAAAATCTCTACCAGCGTATCTCCAAAATCAACAATCCTCACTTTTTTCCGCTTGGTTGGTCCGATGATATATTTGCGCTTTGAGCCATCATATCGGATGCTGCGTCTTATGGTAAGGCATTGTTCTTCCAGATTTACGTCCTGCCACGCCAAACCGCAGGCTTCTCCAATACGAAGCCCGGCATAATAGGCTATCTGGATTGGAAGTATTGCGGCTGGGTTCTTTTTTTGAAGATACGCAAGCAGTCTTTCATAATCTTTTCGTGAAATTGGTTGGATATTTCCGTCCATGTCCTCATCCGAAAACAAATCAACTTCGTCCGTCTGATACCGCAGTTTAATATACTGCATAGGATTGAACGTAATATACTGTTTTGGAAATACTGCAAAGCGGAATGATTGCTGCATGACTGCGGAAAAAGAATGGATGTAGTCTTTGCTGTAACCCTTTCTCTCTTTTCCATCGGGATGAACTCCCCCGAAGGAAAGCAAATCAAAGAAGGATTGCAAATGCTCAGAGGTTACATTTTTTAATTTCCGTTCTGCCAGCGGATGTTTCTTAATATTTCGGATTGTTCCGAGGTAATTCTCCACCGTACCATTGCTGAGCGTACCTGTTTTTAATTCCTCCTCTGCCCACACATCCAGAAGTTGTCCGACTGTGAGATTTTCCGCTTTGGCAACAAATTTCTTTTTCTCATAATCATCCATTGCCTGACGGAGCAGTTTTTCAGTTTCACTTTTGCTTTCTGTTCCAACGCATTCTTTCTGAACAAGATTGCCGCTTGCGTCCTCTACATAGAAGCGGTAGTACCATTTCTTTCCTTTTTTTCTTACAGATCCTTTTGCCATAATCGTATGTCTCCTTTCGATATTAGACAATCGGAACTGATGAAATGCTTCGTGCGTGTAAGTATATCATAACTCCGGTTGTCTTACTATACCGATTCGGAATCTTCGTATAAGACTTCTGATAAAAGATTTGCAAGCCTTTGTTCTGCTGTTTTTGGTTTCTTGGAATAGAGCCTTACAACGTCTGCCATCTCATTAAGAGCATTGATGGTAGGAGTGATTTCCCTTAAGAACATAATCTCATTATATTCCTCATTCGATTCAAACCCTATTGTTTTGGCAATATCCGTCTGACCATCATTCCCCTTGAAGTTTTTGCAGGCGAACTGGAAGGAATCCAAAAACAGACCATATTGTTTTAACATCAGCAGTAATAAATCTTTTGAAAAAGCATCTTCTTCTTTGGTAAGGGCAAGCGGTAACTGTTCCAGAATATCTCCCATCGCATCACGAATCTGTAACTCTCTCTTATCCGTAATGTCGGTTTCATATTCGTCTGTTTCCCCTTTGAGCCATTCCACAGATACATGGAGTGCTTCCGAAAGACCTTCCAGCACCATTTTTTTCGTATTGTCAATCGAACCATTCTCATAACGCAGGATTGTAGAAGCGGTAACTCCCATCTTTTCTGCGACATAAGGCTGTGTCAGATTCAATTCCAGACGGCGCTGTTTTATTCTGCTGCCTATCAGCTTGCGTAGTTCTTTATCTTTCATGCTGACTGCCTCCTTTTTCGGTATGTATGAATTATAGCATTGTTTCTCTAAAATTGCAATATGCAATATAAAAATTGTTTTTAATATTTCGTAACGCTTGACAAAAAGATTTGGAAGGGATATACTTACATCACAAGAATTGCATAATGCAATTTATAAGGAGGTGATTATATGACGCAAAGAAAAATTGCATTATCCATCGAAGAAGCTGCCGACTATACGGGAATCGGCAGAAACACCTTAAGACAGCTTGTAGAATGGAAGAAACTTCCGGTATTAAAGGTTGGTCGTAAAGTCCTGATTAAAACCGATATTCTGGAAATGTTTATGGAAGCGAATGAAGGTCGTGATTTGAGGGATAGAGGAAATGTAAAAGCCGTAACAAGAACTGCGGCAAATTAAAAAGGCGGCTTCCAAAGAAACCGCCAAAGGTTCTATCAGACCGAAGCCATGATATACCTACACGCAAGAAGATTATACCATGTGCTTCTTCTGATACGCAACCGAGAACTTATGTTTGCAAAAGAAAGGGGAATGTAATAATGGCAAAATCAACAAAAAGTTATGAAGAACGAATGCTTGAAATGGAAAAGAAGGAACAGGAAAGCCTTGAAAAAGCAAAACGATATGCAGCACAGAAGAAAGAACTTCTAAAACGAAAGAAAGCCGAAGAAAGTAAAAAACGAACCCATAGGCTCTGTCAGGTTGGCGGTGCGGTGGAATCCGTTCTTGGTGCGCCTATTGAGGAGGAAGACATCCCAAAGCTGATTGGTTTTCTGAAAAAGCAGGAAGCCAATGGGAAATTTTTCTCAAAGGCAATGCAGAAAGAAACAAATACTGATATGGAGGAAGTGTAATGGCGGAGGGGATGAGTTTTTCATTCCCTTCATTGCTTTTTCATGAAGGGCGCACTTATGGACAACCAGAGGTCGTCCCAATAAGTTTGCCACAAGTGGCAACCGGTCTGCGCTCACGCTTGCCGGGCTCGTTCCGTCGGCGGGGCTTTCAGCCAGACCTGCTCATGCCGCAGGAGGCACTCTTCGCCAGAGAGGCGCATTCCATGCAGGCTGCTATGCGCAGGGCACTCTTACGCAGAGGGCGTTCCGGCAATGCTGCTTTTTCTAAAACTGAAAGCAATGTTGCCGGAAATCTATGCCGGATGTGCAGAAAGGAGGAATCCAGACATGGCGATTTTTCATTACACAGTCAAAATAGTCGGACGAAGTAAAGGGAAATCTGTTATCTCCGCTTCCGCATATCTCAATGGGGATGTGATGAAAAACGAGGAAACCGGGAGAATCAGTTATTACACTTCTAAAAAAGAAGTGGTCTACACTCGGCTGATGATGTGTGAAAACGCACCTCCTGAATGGCAGATAGTACCAGAAGAAAATATAAAACGCTTTCAAAAATCTGTCCGATACAAAAGATCAGAAGATAAAGAAGCTGCTTTAGAAAAATTTAAAATCACATTTCAGAAACAAAGGTTATGGAATGAGGTATTGAAGATTGAAAAAAATGCAGATGCCCAACTTGGCAGGTCATTTGAATTTGCCCTTCCCAAAGAATGGAACAGACAGGAACAAATTCAATATACAACTGACTATATTCAAAAAACTTTTGTAGATAGAGGAATGTGTGCTGATTGGAGTATCCACGATAAAGGGGATGGCAACCCCCATGTTCATCTGCTTCTGACTATGCGTCCTTTTAACCCGGATCATTCTTGGGGAAAGAAAGAAGTCAAGGATTGGGATTTTCTCAGAGATAAAAACGGAAATATCGTGATTGATGAATCCCATCCGAACTGGTGGCAGGATAAGAAAAACCCTGACCGTCATGGAATCCGTATCCCTGTATTAGACGAAAACGGAATTCAGAAGATGGGTGCAAGAAACCGCCTGCAATGGAAACGGGTGCTGACCGATGCTACCGGATGGAACAATCCAAAAAATTGTGAACTGTGGCGGAGTGAATGGGCAAAGGTGTGTAATGAACATCTTCCTTTGCATAATCAGGTCGATCACCGTTCTTATGAAAAACAGGGAAAACTCCAGATTCCTACCATCCATGAAGGCGCTGACGCAAGAAAGATTGAACAAAAGTTTCTTGCCGGGCAGGAAATAAAAGGTTCGTGGAAAGTAGCGGAAAATCAAATCATAAAACAACAAAACACGTTATTGCAAAAGATACTGGACACCTTTGGAAAAGTATCGGGTGCATTATCATTATGGAAGGAGCGATTAAATGACATTAGAAGAAAGCCGGGAAATTATACCCTTAATGGAATCCATGATTGGGCAAATCGAAGAACAGCAGACCTTAATGGCAGAAATGATTCTGGAAATGCAGAACCGGGACACCCAACTCTCTCTTATGCAGGAACAGAATCAGAAATTGCAAAAATTAAACAGCGAGTTATCCGAGCTGCTCAACATTTTGCCAAATACCGAGGAACTGCTTTCCAAGATGGAAGAACAGAAAACGAAGATAGAACTTTTGGAAAACGAAAATCAGCAATGGCAGAAATTGGTACAGAAACTGAACAGCGAAAACAGTTTATTACTGAAACAGAACACCGAATTGCTGAACTGGAACAGCAGATAGAGAAAGGACGTGATATAGATGAACGAATCCAGAGAATCAAAGAACGCCGAACAGTTGGAAGAACTTCTCCTCTTGACCGAGGAGATACAAGAAGAACTGGAACAGAAAGACCAGCTTATCGTGGAACTAAAGACGCAGCTCAACGAATCTCTGACCTTGAACGAGAAATTAAACAAAGAGAACAGAGCCGGGAATATTCAAGCATTAAAGAACGACTTGAAGCTAGCAGACAGAGCATTGCGGAACGAGAAAGAGAAGCTGCGAAGCGCAAACGTCACGATAGGGGAATGTCAAGATAAAATACGATGCTTAACACAACAACGGGATTATGCCCGGACACATCAGAAAATCGTAGAGATACCGGTAGAAAAGCCGGTACTCTATGAAAAATGTGAAGCCTGTGACCGGACAGCCTATCAGAATGCAAAAGCAAAATACGAAACACAAAAAGAGCGACTTGCAGGACAATATAAAGCAAAAACGGTAATGTTCCAAACAACCTTGTTCCTTCTTGCATGGTATTCGCTGACAACCACTCTTTTTCAGGCAGTACAGTCAGATGTGCTCCTTTCCGATTGCAAATCATTCTTCCATGATGCAGCGTCATTCATACAAACTTTTATCGGTTGGACGATTGAGGTCGGGCAATCTGTGGCACAGATTAGCACAAAAATTCCAAATCCTTTTATAGCCGGAATGGTATATTGGATATTGCTAATATTGATTGTAGGAATATGTGTGGCAGGAACAGGGATACTGGCGATACTGATAGAAATAAAGGTTATAGAATTATATAGGGAAAAGTGTTGGGATGTCATTACTCTACTGATGATACTGACAAGTGCTGCTGTCATCATTTATTTTGGAGAAGCAATCAAAAAAGCACTGTCAGTAAATCTTCTATTGCTTTTTGTACTTTTGCAGGGCGCATATGTTGGACTTAGGTGTTATTTAGAATCGTACCTTGAGAAAAGAAACTATTAAGCATTTTTTACAAAGCTATGTACAAAATCATTCTAAAATTCCCATTCAATAATACGATTGAGAAAACCTCTCTGATACAGTATAATAAAGTGTCAGGGAGGTATCTCTATGAAGGAAAAAATACTAATCATTGAAGATGATTTTACGATACAAACACAGCTTAAAACTCTTTTGTCTGGGAATGGATATGAAGTATTTGCAGTTACGGATTTTTCCCAAACAATAGAGCAGTTAAAAGAAGCTGCGCCACATCTGGTTATTCTGGATATAAAACTTCCGGGGAATAACGGTTTTGAAATATGCTCGGGGATTCGCACCTTTTCAGATATTCCGATTGTATTTGTAACAAGCAGCAATACAGATATGGACGAACTGAACAGCATTATGCTGGGTGGAGATGCGTTTATCACAAAGCCTTATAATCCCGCTATTCTTCTTGCTAAAATTGCTGCATTGTTAAAGAAAGCCTACCGTTCCCCTCAAACAGAAATTTATATGTGGAGAGAAGCTACCCTGCATTTGGAGAGTAGCATGATAGAGTACAAAGGACAGAAAGCAGAATTGACAAAGAATGAATTGAAAATCCTCTACTACCTTTTTAAGAACGCTGGAAAAATCTGTTCCAGAAATGATATTGTGGATTTTCTTTGGGACAATCAGCTTTATGTTGATGATAACGCCCTAAGTGTCAATATTACCCGTATTCGCGACAAACTGGCAGCAATCGGACTTGTAGATTTCATTAAAACAAAACACAGGCAAGGATATACATTATGAGTGGAAAACAATATTTGAAAAATCAACTCCCCGTTATTTTAATCAATCTGCTGGGTATGCTTGCCCTTGCTTTGTTCCTGATTGCAAGCGATAATCCTATCCAAACAGTCCTGTTTATTCTTGCGGTCTGGTCGATTGTCCTTGTTTTATCTTTGCTGGCATTTTATTTCTCACGAAAAAAATATCTGAATAAATTGCTCAATATGACGGAGCAATTAGAAGAACGATATTTATTGCCGGAAATCATGCAAGTGCCGGAAAGGGCTGATGAACAGGTTTTTTACCAGATTATGAAAATGGCTGAAAAATCTATGTTGGAACGGATTGGCGAAGTACAGAGGGAACGCAGGGAATATAAAGAATACATTGAACAATGGATACACGAAGTAAAAACACCAATTACAGCTATGAAGCTGCTGTGTGAGAATAACCGTTCTCCCTTTTCCAGAGAGGTATTGGCAGAGTTAGAGAATATCAATCAATATACAGAACAGGCACTTTACTATGCCAGAAGTGAACACGCTGAAAAAGACTATTCTGTCCGTGAAGTCAATTTATGCGATGTTGTGCATAGTGCAATCGCAGATAATAAGTATCTTTTGCGTCAAAGCAATATGTCAATTCAGATAGACGATATAGAAACAAAAGTTTATACCGATGAAAAATGGGTGCGGTTCATCTTAAATCAGATTATCGGTAATGCAATCAAATACCATGCAGAGCAGCCTATTTTGCACTTTGGGGCAACAAAAACGAATGACAAGATTGTGCTATCTATCAGCGATAATGGGATAGGTATTCCTAAAAGTGATTTACCCCGTATTTTTGAAAAAGGATTTACAGGTCAGAATGGGCGAACCGGGAAAAATTCTACTGGAATTGGCTTATATCTTTGCAAGCGTCTATGTGATAAACTGGGAATAGGACTTACTGCTTATTCCGAAAACAGAGGAACAACGATTTCACTTATCTTTCAAATGAATGATTTTATTATCGGAGTGCAGGGCTGACAGGTTCTGCACTTCTTACATTTTTGTAAGAACTGTGTAAGAAAACTTGATACAAAAAATGAGATACTCCATTTACAATAAAGATATGGAACAGTTAAGGAGGTTTATCAGATGAATACGATTTTGAAGCTGGAGCATATCCAGAAATATTATGGCAATGAGGGGAATATTACCAAAGCCATTAAAGATATTAGTTTTTCTGTGGAAGCCGGAGAATTTCTCGGAATTATGGGTGCGTCCGGTTCTGGAAAGACAACGCTGCTAAACTGTATTTCTACGATTGATACCGTAAGTGCAGGGCATATTTTTTTAGAGGGAACAGATATAACGGAAATCAACCCAAAATCCCTTGCCCGCTTTCGCAGAGAGAATTTAGGTTTTGTATTTCAAGACTTCAATTTGCTGGATACATTGACAATTTCAGAAAACATTGCACTGGCATTAGCAATCAATAAAGTCCCTGCAGGGATTGTAGAACCCCGCATTTTGGATATAGCCGGAAAGCTGAATATCAGCGATATTCTAAACAAATATCCTTATCAGGTATCGGGCGGTCAAAAACAGCGTTGTGCCTGTGCAAGAGCAATTATCAACAATCCGAAACTCTTATTGGCAGATGAACCGACAGGAGCATTAGACAGCCATTCCTCACAAATGCTGCTGTCTACCATTCAAAGTATCAATGAACAGCTTAGGGCGACAATTCTTATGGTAACTCATGACGCTTTTACCGCCAGCTATGCCAACCGTATTCTTTTTTTGAAAGACGGAGAAATCTTTATGGAACTGCGCAAGGGCAACGACAGCAGAAGTGCTTTTTTTGATAAAATTCTGAATGTCCTTACCATGATCGGAGGGGGACAGAGCCATGTATGCTAAACTTGTTTTCAGAAATGCAAAACGGTCTGTAAAAGACTATCTGGTCTACATTGTCACAATGACAATCTGTGTTACCTTGTTTTATGCGTTCTTGTCTATTTCCAGTAGTTATTATAGCCCGGATATAGGCAGCGAGTATGATTTTACTCTGTTAAGTGACGGAATGAAAATTGCAATCTGCATGATAACATTGCTGTTGTTATTTTTGATACGGTTCGTCAATCATTATATGCTAAGACGGAAGCAAAAAGAGTTTGCTGTCCAGTCCATTATGGGAATGGAACAAAAAACTATTGGCAGGATTTTCTTTGCAGAAACACTGATTATGGGTATGTTTTCCATTTTGATTGGTATTTTTTGCGGTGTATTTTGCTCTCAATTCATTACCGCAATGCTCCTTACTGCTTATGGAAAGCCTTATGAAATCTCATGGACATTATTCCCGGATACCGTTTTGTTGACAGTGGTATTTTTTGTGGCAAGTTTTTTTGTGGTAGGAATTTTCAATACCCGTACCATTCAGAAAACAAAAATTATTGATATGCTTTCCGCAGAGAAAGAGAACGAACCAGAGCTAAAAAAGAGCCGCTTCATTTCTGTTGTAGTAGTCCTCTTTGAAGTATTTACCGTATGGGGATTGATTGCAGGAATACAAAAGGTCTGGTTTTATTATGACACCCGCTTTGCGTTTCCGGTGCAGCTTATGTTTTGGGGAAATATTCTTTTTCCGCTGCTTACTTTGCTGTGGTCGATATTTTGCATAATCAGAAAGAAAAAAAGAGAATGTTTCATTGCTGGTTTGCTGATATGTTCTGTATTGAATGCTTTTACAGCAGCCAGCGTTGCAGCATTAACAAATAAATATTATCTGCCTTTAGGTGGTGGAACGCTCAATCAATATCTGCTTTTTGTTGTGATTGACTTACTTTTCTTCATTTGTGCCTTCATTTATCTTACCAGTGGTTTGATTGTAGCATGGAAAG
>OGMT01001002.1_pt1 | contig 15667 bp, 15 predicted proteins | sample 1573271 | NCBI WGS metagenome assembly OGMT01 (sample SAMEA2582000, study PRJEB24529) | metagenome | biome: Human gut stool | place: China | collected 2011 | reverse complement strand
ATCTTCACCTCCATCCTCTCCAAGGACGAGATCGCGGACGCAGCCAGCAGCGAGCTTGCCACTATCCGCCGCAGGATCCGCCAGCAGAGCGCGAAGATCCGCGAATCGCTGCAAAAGATCATCACCTCGCCGTCCTACGCGAAGATTTTGCAGGAGCCGATCGTGACCATCCGCTCCGACCGCTTCGTCGTCCCAGTCAAGGCCGAGTGCAAGAGCCAGCTTCCAGGCCTCGTGCACGATGTCTCGTCCTCCGGCAGCACGTATTTCATTGAGCCGATGTCCGCCGTCAACGGCAACAACGAGCTGCGCGAGCTGTTCATGGCCGAGCGCAAGGAGATCGAGCGCATTCTCGCCGAGCTTTCCGCCGAAGCGGCGGGTCACCGTGAGCAGATCAAGCTGGACTACGACGTGCTGCTGGATCTGGAATGCATTTTCGCGCGGGCGCGTCTGTCCTTTGCCATGCGCGCCATCTGCCCGGAGGTGCGGACGGACGGGCAGCTGAACCTCATCCGCGCCCGCCACCCGCTCATCACCGGCAAGATCGTCGTGCCCATCTCCGTGCGCCTCGGCAGCGATTTTGATACGCTCATCATCACCGGCCCCAACACCGGCGGCAAGACCGTTACGCTCAAGACCATCGGCCTTCTCACACTCATGGCCGAGTGCGGCCTGCATATCCCTGCCGACGACGGCAGCGCGGTCAACGTCTACGAGCAGGTTTTCGCTGACATCGGCGACGAGCAGTCCATCGAGCAGTCGCTTTCCACGTTCTCGTCGCATACAAAGAATATTGTAGAGATCCTCAAGGTCTGCGACAAAGACAGCCTCGTCCTGTTTGACGAGCTCTGTGCGGGCACGGATCCCGCCGAGGGCGCGGCGCTGGCCATTTCCATCATCGAGTTCTGCCGCAAGTGCGGCGCAGGCGTCGCCGCGACGACGCACTATGCCTAGCTGAAGCTCTATGCCATGCGCACAAGCGGCGTCATGAACGCGTCGTGCGAGTTTAACGTCGAGACGCTCCAGCCGACCTACCGGCTGCTCATCGGCGTGCCCGGCAAGTCCAACGCGTTCGCCATCTCCAAGCGGCTCGGCATCGACGAGGCCATTCTGGAGCAGGCCCGCAGTCTTGTCAGCCAGAACGACGTGAATTTCGAGGATGTTCTGACGCAGCTTGACCAGCAGCGGCAGGAGATGGAGAAGGCAAAGGAGGAGGCCGAGCGCCTGCGCCGCGAGACAGAAAAGCAGAAGGAAAAATCCGACGAATATTACGCCCAGATCAAGCAGGAAAAGGAAAAGGCCGCCCAGCAGGCGCGCAAGGAGGCGCAGTATATCATCGACGATGCCCGCCGTGCCGCCGACGCGGTCTACGAAGAACTCAAGCAGCTCCGGAAGCAGGCGAAAAACGGCGCGTTCGTCCCCGGCTCCAATGAAAAGCAGGCGCAGATGCGCCGCAGTCTCAACGAGGCCGAAAGCAGAATGCAGCCCCAGCGTGAGGAAAAGCAGCGCCCGGAGCCGACCCGCGCCATCCGCGTGGGCGATACGGTCGAGCTTTTGAAGCTCGGCACAAAGGCGAGCGTCCTTGCCATTAACAAGGACGGCAGCTATCAGCTGCGCGCCGGCATCATGCAGATCACGGCGAAACCGGAGGAGGTATACCTGCTCGAAAACGAGACGCAGAACGCGGCGAAAAAGGTCATCGCGGGCAAGGTGCGTGAGCTGAAGGCCGCGGCCCAGCCGGAGCTGGATATCCGCGGCATGGCCGTGGACGAGGCGCTGCCGGTGCTCGATAATTTCCTGGACGCGGCCTATATGGGCAATCTCCCAAACGCACGCATTATCCACGGCAAGGGCACGGGCGTCCTGCGCGCAGCCGTGCAGGAGGAGCTGCGCCGCTGCAAATACGTCAAGTCCTTCCGCCTCGGCGTTTACGGCGAGGGCGAATCCGGCGTCACGATCGTCGAATTCAAATAAGTCCCATCGATTTTTGTCCGGAAATCGGGGCGCAATGAAATAGTGATTGACATTTCAATGAAATTTGCTAAAATTAGAAGGTCAATACCAATTGAAATCCCCGGCAGGATGTATAAGGAGTGTCGTCTATGTATATGCAGCAATCCATCGTGAAGTGTGAATCCGGCCTCTACAACCGGCAGGCCACCTACTTTATCCAGAAGGCGAACGAGTTCAAGTCCAGCATCTGGGTCGAGGTCGAGGATCGCAAGATCAACGCCAAGAGCCTGCTCGGCGTTCTGTCCATGGGCATCACCAAGGGCACGCGCGTCAGCATCATTGCGGAAGGCCCCGATGAGGAAGAAGCAGTAAAAGCACTGACCGATATGCTCGTAAAAGAGGTCTTCTGAGGCATTTTTTACAAACCAGTAGAATCAGGAGGGGGATGCCCCTCCTGATTCTGCCGCCCGATCTGCACATTTGCTTGCGCTGCGTCCGCAGCGCTTTTTTATTCAGAAGCTATGACGTTTGAAGAACTCAAGGACAAGGCGCTCTCTCTGCCATACGAGCCGGGCGTCTACATCATGCAGGATAAGACCGGCACGGTCATCTATGTCGGCAAGGCCAAAAAGCTCAAGAACCGCGTCAGCCAGTATTTTCAGGATACGGCGGCGCATACGCCGAAGACGCGTAAAATGGTGTCGCAGATCGACCATTTTGATACCATCGTCGCGCGCTCGGAGTTTGAGGCGCTGGTGCTCGAATGCTCGCTTATCAAGCGGCATATGCCGAAGTACAACATCCTTTTAAAGGACGACAAGGGCTATCCCTATCTGCGCGTCGATCTGACGCAGGACTATCCCGTCATGCAGATGGTCAGCAAAACGGCAGGGGACAAGGCCAGCTATTTCGGCCCCTTCGGCGGCCGCTCCGTCACGCAGCACGTGATCGACACGCTCCGCCTGACGCTGAAGCTTCCCGGCTGCTCCAAACAGTTCCCACGCGACCTCGGCAAGGACCGCCCGTGCCTCAACTTCCACATGAACAACTGCGACGGCTGGTGTCAGCTCTCGCGCAGCCAGCAGGACTACCATGCCCGCATGGAGCAGGCCGTGCTGATTTTGCAGGGCAATTATAAAAAGGTCGCGGACGAGCTGCGCACGCAGATGGAGGCCGCGGCAGATAAATTACAGTTTGAGCTTGCCGCGTCCCTGCGCGACCGGCTGCGCGCCGTCGAATCCCTCGGCGAAAAGCAGCTTGTGACCGCCGGGACGATGGCCAATACCGACGTGATCGGCTATTACCAGAACGAAGCGCGGGCCTGCTTCGCAGTTCTGCATTATGTAAGCGGAAGCCTGCTCGATAAGGAATATGAGATCCTTTCCCCGGCAGACGACCCGCAGGAGGCCGTCTCCGCCCTCGTCAAGCAGTTCTATCTTGCGCGCGGCACAGCGCCAAAGGTCATCCTTACGCCGTTTGAACTGGAGGATGCGGAACTGTTCTCTGCTCTTTTGCAGCAGGAACTGAATAAAAAGGTCCTTATCCGGATGCCGCAGCGCGGCGACAATGTCCGGCTGGTCGAGCTTGCGCATAAAAACGCGCGCGAGGAGGCTGAGCGCATCACAACCAGAGCCGAGCGCCGCACCGGCACGCTCGGTGCGCTGGCCGATATGCTCCATCTGCCGGATATCCCGCACCGGATGGAGTCCTATGATATTTCCAATCTGGCCGGGACGGATATCGTCGCGTCCATGGTCGTTTTTCAGGACGGCAGGCCGCTCAAATCCGCCTATAAGCGCTTCCGCGTCGAGGGCCTGACCGATCAGGACGATTACGCGTCCATGCATCAGGTGCTGCTGCGCAGGCTGACGCATTACGTCCAGCAGGACGCGGGCTTTTCCGAGCACCCGGACGTGCTGCTGATCGACGGCGGCGTCGAGCATACAAAGGTCGCGGAGGATGTGCTGCAAACGCTGGGGCTGGATATCCCGGCCTACGGCATGGTCAAGGACGACAAGCACCGCACAAGAGCGCTCGTGACCGCCGCGGGCGATGAGATCACCATCAGCGCCGTCCCGTCCGTTTTCGCCCTCATCGGCACGATCCAGGAGGAGACGCACCGCTTCGCCATCACGTACCAGCGTGCGCTGCGCTCCCGCCGCATGAAAAAATCCGGTCTGGAGGATATCCCCGGAATCGGTGAAAAGCGGCGGCAGGCGCTGTTAAAGAAATTCCGCTCCGTTAAAGCCATTTCGCAGGCGGAGCGCAGCCAGCTTGAGCAGGTGCTCCCCGCGTCCGCCGCGCTGGCTGTCTATCAGCATTTTCACCCGAAGGAAGGAGGGCAAACGCCATGCGCGTCATCACAGGAACCGCCAGAGGCGTCCCGCTGAAGGCCCCCAGGGGCATGGATACCCGCCCGACCATGGATCAGGTCAAGGAGGGCATTTTCTCCGCCATCCAGTTTGAGGTCGAGGGAAGAACGGCGCTCGACCTGTTTGCCGGCTCCGGACAGCTCGGCATCGAGGCGCTCAGCCGCGGCGCGGCGCACTGTACCTTTGTCGACAAGGGCAGAGAGCCGGTCAGCGTTATTCGGGAGAACCTGAAAAAGACAAGGCTGGAAGAACGTGCCGAAGTTGTGCAGGCAGATTACAGTTCCTACCTGAAAACCTGCCGCAGGCAGTTCGATTTGATCCTTTTAGACCCGCCTTACGCGGAAATTTTCCTTGAAACTGCGCTAAAAATCATATCAGAAATTGACATTTTGACGAACAGTGGTATAATAATCTGTGAAAGACCCTTTGAGAAGTCCCTTCCGGACGACATTCCGGGTCTTGCGCGTTACCGGGATTACCGTTACGGCAAGGCTGCGGTGACGATCTTCCGCAGAGGATAGCCGTCTGGAGGAGCCATGAAGACAGCGATTTATCCCGGCAGCTTCGACCCTGTCACAAACGGACATCTCAACATCATCACCCGTGCGGCGCGCAGCTTTGACCGGCTGATCGTCTGCGTGATGTATAACTGTGAAAAAAGCCCCATGTTCACGCCGGAGGAGCGCGCTGAGCTTATCCGCCGCGTCACGGCGGACATTCCGAACGTCGCGGTCATGCACTCCGACAAGCTGCTGGCCGACTTTGCGCGCGAACAGGGCAGCTCCATTATCATCAAGGGCCTGCGGGCCGTTTCTGATTTCGAGCGCGAGTTCCAGATGGCGCTCATGAATCACAAACTCAACCCCGGACTAGATACCATGTTCCTGACTGCCGAGCACCAGTTCATGTACCTGAGCTCGAGCGCCGTCAAGGAGCTGGCGCGGTATGACGCCGACGTGAGTGATTTTCTCCCGGCTGCGATCATCCCGGACTTTAAAGCCCGCATGATGGAGCAAATCTAAGGAGGTATTTTTATGGCAAGCGGTATTGAAGAGATCCTGACGACATTGTATGAGATGGTACAGGATGCGTGGAGCCTGCCGCTCGGCGCGGACAAGTGCGTGCTCGAACGCGACAAGGTTCTCGATCTTCTCGACGAGATCAGCAATCAGCTTCCCGGTGAACTCAAGCAGGCCAAGACGATCGTGGAATCCCGCAACGACGTCATCACCAACGCCAAGCGCGAGGCCGAAAACATTCTCAAGCAGGCCGAGCAGCGCGCCCGGCAGATGATCTCGCACGAGGAGGTCTATCTGCAGGCCCAGAAGGAGGCCGACGACCTCATGAAGAACGCGCAGGCCAAGATCAAGGAGCTGCGTCAGGTCACGAACGACTATGTCGACGATTCCATGAAGCGCACAGAGGAAGCCATCGCACAGGCCCTGAGCGAGATCCGCGAGTCCCGGAGTAAGTTCCGCGCCCTCGTCAACCCGCAGCAGGCCAAGCCCTCGCCCATCATCGAGGACGTATAACGCATCAGTTTCCCATACCGATACAAGCTGAGAAGAGGAATGAACTTCGCGCAGCGCCGCAGAGAGGAAGCGGCTGGTGTAAGCTTCCGCAAAGCCGAAGTTCCCGTCGCCTCCGAGCTGCCGGGCTGAACGTACAGTAAGCCCCGCCGGGTCCTCCCGTTACAGAGCTGCGAGTGCCCGCGCAAGCGGGAATACAGGTGGTACCACGGAGATCTTCTTCGCCCTGAGTTTTGAAACTCAGGGCGTTTTTCTTGCATCTGCGCATTCGATTGTAGGGGCCGATGCCCACATCGGCCCGGCAGAACAGACCACTTTTACAGAAATCTACGGCGAATTCGCAGCTTCTCAACGGGCCGATGTAGGTATCGGCCCCTACGAACACGCAGGAAACTGCATTCTTATCCGCCTGAGATTTCCGCTATAACAACTGCCCTCCGCCGGGCGGAGCAGAGCCCCGCCCCTACCAACCACAAGCGGTTTTTCGACTTTTCCTGCGCAAAACCGCCGCCAATACCATAGAGAAAGAGAGGAACCGCCATATGCCGAGCGAATTTGTATTTGTCCCCACGCCCTACAGCGCAGAGCTTCAGGAGGAGCTCGCGAAGGCGCTGCGGGCGCGCACGGAGATCATTTCGCGGAAGATGAACCCGAAGCTCTGGCGCATGACCGACGGCGTGAACCGCTTTGCGGAAGCGAACCGGGCCGACGATCCGGTGCTGAAGCGCCGGAAGACCGTGCAGACTGTTTTGTCTGTGGTTTTGGCGGCCATAGGCGTTTTCCTACTCGTGACAGGCCTGACGGAGCCGAGGAACACGACGCTGCTTGCCGCAGGCGCGATCGCGCTGGTCATTGCGGCGGCGCGGCTCCTGCCAAGGCCGGACGCGAGCATGACGCGGCAGTTTCAGAGATCCGCGTCGCTGCTGCTAAAGAGCCTCGGCGGGATGGATCTGTCGTCAAAGCCGAAGATTCGATTCACGGACGAGGCAATGCAGATCAAGACAAACCAGAAATCGGCCGACTTCCCGTATGAAAAAATGGAAACGCTGGTGGAAACGCCGAGCCTTTTCCTGCTGACGCACTCCGGCTCGGCCACGGTCCTGCAAAAGAAGGATCTGATTTTAGGCACACCGGGGGAATTTCTGGACTTTTTCTGCGCACACACGGACTGCCCCTGCGCGGAGCTGATCGAAAAATAATTTTAAGTTTCAAATAGGAGAATCAACATGAGAAAAGAACTGCCCAAGCAATACGACCCGACGCAGGTGGAAAGCCAGATCTACCAGATGTGGCTGGACAGCGACTGCTTCAAGGCCGAACCCGATCCCGACAAAAAGCCCTATTCCATCGTTATGCCGCCTCCCAACGTCACCGGCCAGCTCCACATGGGCCACGCGCTGGACTCGACGCTGCAGGATATCCTGACGCGCTACAAGCGCATGGAGGGCTACAGCGCCCTGTGGCTTCCCGGTACGGACCACGCCGGCATCGCCACCCAGATCAAGGTCGAGGAAGAGCTGCGCGTCAAGGAGGGCAAGACCCGCTATGACCTTGGCCGCGAAAAATTCCTGGAGCGCGTCTGGGCGTGGAAGGAAAAGTACGGCAGCCGCATCGTCGAGCAGCAGCGAAAGCTCGGCGTCAGCTGCGACTGGTCGCGCAGCCGCTTCACCATGGACGAGGGCTGCTCCAAGGCCGTGCGCGAGGCGTTCTGCGAGATGTACGACAAGGGCCTGATCTACAAGGGCAGCCGCATCATCAACTGGTGCCCGCACTGCCTGACGGCCCTTTCCGACGCGGAGGTCGAATATGTCGACAAGCCCGGCCACCTCTGGTATATCCGCTATCCGCTTGCCGACGGCTCCGGCGATATCGTCGTTGCCACGACCCGCCCGGAAACCATGATGGGCGACACCGGCGTGGCCGTCAACCCGAACGACGAAAAGTTCAAGCACCTCATCGGCAAGACCTGTATCCTGCCCATCATGAACCGCGAAATTCCCATCGTGGGCGATGAATACTGCGAGATCGGCTTCGGCACCGGCGCGGTCAAAATGACCCCGGCGCACGACCCCAACGACTTTGAGGTCGGCCTGCGCCACAACCTCGATGTCATCCGCGTCATCGCCGACGACGGTACGATCAACGAAAACGGCGGCAAGTACAACGGCATGGACCGCTACGAGTGCCGCAAGGCCATCGTGAAGGATCTGGAGGAGCAGGGCTATCTGGTGAAGGTGGAGCCTTACAACCACAATGTCGGCACCTGCTACCGCTGCCACAACGATGTGGAGCCCCTGATCTCCGCCCAGTGGTTCGTGAAGATGGAGCCTCTGGCCAAGGAGGCCCTGCGGGTGGTGAACGAGGGCGAAGTGAAGTTCGTCCCCGAGCGCTTCTCCAAGACCTATACCAACTGGATGGAAAACTGCCATGACTGGTGCATTTCCCGTCAGCTCTGGTGGGGCCATCAGATCCCCGCGTGGTACTGTGACGAATGCGGCCATATCAATGTCAGCCGCGAAGACCCGACGAAGTGCGAAAAATGCGGCTGCACGAAGCTGACCCGCGACGAGGACGTGCTCGACACCTGGTTCTCGTCCGGCCTGTGGCCGTTCTCCACGCTCGGCTGGCCCGATTTGAATTCGGAAGACCTCAAATACTGGTACCCGACGACCGATATGGTCACGGGCTATGATATCATCTTCTTCTGGGTGGCGCGCATGGTCGTCTCCGGCATGGAGCAGATGAAAAAGGAGCCGTTCAAGACCGTCTTCATCCACGGCCTCGTCCGCGACGACAAGGGCCGCAAGATGTCCAAGTCCCTCGGCAACGGCATCGACCCGCTGGAAATGGCCGAGAAATACGGCGCAGACGCGCTGCGCTTCAACCTCATCACCGGCAACTCGCCCGGCAACGATATGCGCTTCTACGTCGAAAAGTGCGAGGCCATGCGCAATTTTGCCAACAAGATCTGGAATGCGAGCCGCTATGTGCTCATGAACCTGACCGTCGAAGAAAACGGCCTTCCGGATGCCGCCGACCTGGAGATCGAGGACAAATGGGTGCTGTCCAAGCTCAATACGCTCATCAAAGAGGTCACGGAGAATATGGATGCGTACGAGCTGGGCGTGGCCTCCGCCAAGGTCTATGACTTCATCTGGGACACCTACTGCGACTGGTATATCGAACTGACCAAGACCCGGCTGAACGGCACAGACGAGGACGCCAAGCTGACCGCACAGAACGTGCTCTGCTACGTTCTGGTGACGCTGCTGAAGCTGCTGCATCCCTTCATGCCCTTCATCACCGAGGAGATCTATCAGGCTCTTCCCAAGTGCGGCGGCGCTGAGGACATCCTGATGACCGCCCAGTGGCCTGAGTACACGGAGGCTCTGAGCTTCCCGGCGGAGGAGAGCGCTATGGAGGCCGTTATGGACCTGATCCGGGCCATTCGTGCCCGCCGCGCCGAGATGAATGTGCCCCCCTCCAAGAAGGCGGAGCTGATGATCGTCACCGATCAGGCGGAGCCGTATCAGCAGGGCCTGCACTTCATCCAGCGTCTGGCCTACGCCAGCAACGTCACCTTCCCGGAGACCGCTCCGGCGGATGTGACCGGCCTTGTCAGCGTGGTGACCCATGACGCCACCGCCTACCTGCCCCTCAGCGAGCTGGTGGATCTGGCGGCGGAGCGGGAGCGCATTGCCAAGGAGCTGGAAAAGGCGAAGAACGGTCTGCGGATCACCGAAGGCAAGCTGGCCAATGAGAAATTCGTGGCCCACGCTCCCGAAAATGTGGTGAACGCCGAGCGAGAGAAGGTTGCCAAATATCAGGAGCTCATCGCCAAGCTGGAGGAATCCGCCAAGGCCATGGCCTGAGCCTAAATACCGAACCGACCAAAAGCATCCACCCGCCCGGCGGGTGGATGTTTTTTTCTGCGTGCCCGCCTAAAGACAGGGGGAAAAATTGATAATTTCCGTCAGTTTGCCGGGGCGCAGAAATGCGTTGGAGCAATGGGCGGGCCTCTTGTGAAAATAGACCCTTGACAGGTGGAGAAACCCGTGATATCATATCGAAAGTTTAGAGATTTTTAGAAAAGGAGCGATGAACGTGACGTTGGTACTGAACAATGCGAAGGTATTCCGCAGCGGCGTTTTCTCCCGGAGCAGTGTTTCCATTTCTTTGGGCAATGGTGTTTCCCGAGGCGGTACTATTTCCACTATGGATGCTTCTTCTTTCGTGATTTTACCCGGTTTCGTTGATGTGCATGTGCATCTTCGGGAGCCGGGTTTTTCTTATAAGGAGACCATCCGTACCGGCTCTTTAGCGGCGGCCCACGGCGGCTATACCACCGTATGTGCCATGCCGAACCTGAATCCGGTGCCGGACAGCATGGAGACCTTGCAGCCGGAGCTGGACGCCATTCAAAAAGACGCCGTGATCCGGGTCCTGCCCTATGGGGCGATCACGAAAGGCGAGCAGGGCGGGGAACTGGCGGACTTGGACGCCATGGCCCCCTATGTGGTGGCCTTCTCCGATGACGGAAAGGGCGTTCAGGACCGCGACATGATGCGCCGCGCCATGCTGGAGGCCAAGCGCCTCGGCAAGCTGATCGTGGCCCACTGCGAGGACAATTCCCTCCTGCGGGGCGGCTATATCCATGACGGTGCCTATGCCAAGGCCCATGGCCACCGGGGCATCTGCTCCGAGAGCGAGTGGCGGCCCATCCAGCGGGATCTGGAGCTGGTGCGGGAGACGGGCTGCGGCTATCACGTCTGCCACATCTCCACCAAGGAGAGCGTGGACCTGATCCGCAAGGCCAAGGCCGAGGGCCTGAATGTCACCTGCGAGACCGGCCCCCACTACCTGCTGCTGGACGATTCCTGCTTGCAGGAGGACGGCCGTTTCAAAATGAATCCGCCTCTGCGCGATAAGAGAGACCGGGAGGCTCTGCTGGAGGGCCTGGCGGACGGCACCATCGACATGATCGCCACGGACCATGCCCCTCACAGTGCCGAGGAAAAAGGCCGCGGACTGGAAAAAAGCGCAATGGGCATTGTAGGACTGGAAACGGCGTTCCCGTTGTTGTATACTGAACTTGTGAAGCCCGGCGTCATCTCTATGGAGCGGCTGATGGAGCTGCTCCACGATGCCCCCTGCCGCCGCTTCAACATCCCGACAGACACCGGTTTTACTGTGTTCGACCTGAATGACACCTATCGGATCGACCCGGCAGACTTCCTCTCCATGGGCAAGGCAACACCCTTTACAGGATGGGAGGTCCAAGGCCGCTGCCTGCTGACAGCAGCAGGCGAAACGGCTGTCTGGTATGATGCAGACCGTCTGCTGAAAGGAGAATGATTGTGAAGCAAATAACCTTGACAGTGACTGAGAACACAAGACTGGCCGATGGGATCTACCGCCTGCGGCTGGCGGGGGACACCTCTGCCATCACCGCGCCGGGGCAGTTCGTGAACCTGAAACTCTCCGGCTTTTTCCTCCGCCGCCCCATCTCCGTGTGCGATTGGGAGAACGGGGAAGTGACCCTTATTTATAAGGTCTTGGGCCACGGCACCGAGGCCATGACGGGCATGGCTGTCGGCACGGCGCTGGATGTGCTGACGGGCCTTGGCAACGGCTTTGACTTGTCCCGCAGTGGGGAACACCCCCTGCTGGCGGGCGGCGGCGGGGGGATCCCGCCGCTGTATGGCCTTGCCAAGCGGCTGACTGCACAAGGTAAGCGCGTCACCGCCGTGCTGGGCTTTAACCGAAAATCCGAGATTTTTTTAGCGGAGGAATTTCGGGCGCTGGGTGCGGAGGTCGTCATCGCCACCGCCGATGGCAGCGTCGGTCTCAAGGGCCTTGTGACCGACGGCATGGCCGCCGTGTCCGACTACACCTATCTCTATACCTGCGGTCCGGAGCCGATGCTGAAGGCGGTATACAGCGCCTGCAAGACCTCCGGCCAGTTCAGCTTTGAGGAGCGGATGGGCTGCGGCTTCGGGGCCTGCATGGGCTGCTCCTGCAAAACGAAATACGGCAATAAGCGGATCTGCAAGGACGGCCCCGTGCTGGAAAAGGAGGAGATCGTATGGTGAATACAAAAGTGACCCTCTGCGGCATTGAGATGGACAACCCCATCATCCCCGCCAGCGGCACCTTCGGCTTTGGCTATGAGTTCGCGGAGCTGTACGACATCAATATGCTGGGTACCTTCTCCTTCAAGGGTACGACCCGGGAGCCCCGCTTCGGCAACCCCACCCCCCGCATCGCGGAGTATGCCGGCGGACTGCTGAATGCTGTGGGCCTGCAAAACCCCGGCGTGGACGCGGTAATCGAAACGGAGCTGCCGAAGCTCAAGCAGGTATTTCACAAGCCGGTGATGGCGAATATCAGCGGCTTTTCCGTGGCGGAATACGCCGAGGTCTGCGAGAAGCTGGACGCCCAGGAGCAGGTGGGCTGGCTGGAGGTCAATATCTCCTGCCCCAACGTCCACGGCGGCGGCGCGGCCTTCGGCGCGGATCCCAAGTCCGCAGCCGAGGTGACGAAGGCCGTCCGGGCGGTGACGAAAAAGCCCATCATTTTGAAGCTGTCCCCCACGGCGGCCAACATCGCCGCCGTTGCCAAGGCCTGCGAGGATGAGGGCGCCGACGGCGTGAGCCTCATCAACACCATGCCGGGTATGCGGATCGATCTGAAGCGCCGCCGTCCGCTGCTGGCCAACACCACCGGCGGTATGTCCGGCCCGGGGATGTTCCCGCTGGCAGTGCGGATGGTGTATCAGGTCTACGAGGCAGTGTCCATCCCCATCGTGGGCATGGGCGGCGTCACCACGGCGGAGGACGTTATCGAGCTGATGCTGGCGGGCGCCACTGCCATCGGCGTGGGCGCGGCGAACCTTGTGGAGCCGTATGCCTGCAAGACCATTATCGAAAATCTGCCTGCCGTGATGGAACGGTACGGCATGGAAAATCTGACAGAGATCATAGGAGGAGCACATCATGGGTAAAGACGTTATCGTTGCGCTGGACTTTGACAGCAAGGAAAAGACACTGGCATTTCTGGACCGCTTCACAGAGGAAAAGCCATTTGTGAAGATCGGCATGGAGCTGTTCTACGCCGAAGGCCCCTCCATCGTCCGGGAGATCCGGGCCCGGGGCCACAAGATCTTCCTGGATCTGAAGCTGCATGACATTCCCAACACCGTGAAAAAGGCTATGGCCGCTCTGTCCGCGCTGGATGTGGACCTGGTGAACGTCCATGCCGCCGGTACCGGCGCCATGATGTCCGCTGCTCTGGCGGGCCTGACCCGTCCGGATGGTACCCGCCCGCTGCTGATCGCTGTGACCCAGCTGACCTCCACGGATCAGGACATGCTGGAAAAAGAGCTGTGGATCGAAAAGCCCATTGCCGAAGTGGTGATGCACTATGCGGAGATCGCCTCCATCGTGGGACTGGACGGCGTGGTGTGCTCTCCCCTGGAGGCAGGCGCGGTCCACGAGCGCTGCGGCAAGAACTTCCTCACCGTGACCCCCGGTGTCCGCTTTGCTGACGGAGATGTGGGCGACCAGAAGCGGGTCACCACGCCGGCCAAGGCCAAGGAGCTTGGCTCCGACTACATCGTGGTGGGCCGTCCCATCACCCAGGCGGAGGACCCCGTGGCTGCCTACCGCCGCTGCGTGGCGGAGTTCGTGGGCTGAGCCGCGAAACGGAAACGATTGGATCAACAGAAAAATTGATATAAAGGAGAACAAACTATGGACAGCATCAATGTGCGCGTTGCCAAGCGTCTGCTGGAGATCAAGGCGGTCTTTCTCCGCCCTCAGGAGCCCTTTACCTGGGCCAGCGGCATCAAGAGCCCCATCTACTGCGATAACCGGCTGATCCTCACCGCTCCGGAGGCCCGGAACGAGGTGGAGCAGGCCATCGCCGATACCGTGAAGCGGGAGTACCCGGAGGCGGAGGTCCTGATGGGCACCGCCACCGCCGGCATCGCCCACGCCGCGATAACCGCGCATCTGATGGGGCTGCCGATGGGCTATGTCCGCTCCGGCAACAAGGACCACGGCCGTCAGAACCGCATCGAAGGCCGTCTGGACAAGGGCGAGAAGGTCGTGGTCGTGGAGGATCTGATCTCCACCGGCGGCAGCGTGCTGGAGACCGTGGAGGCCCTGCGGGAAGCGGGCGCTGAGGTGCTGGGCGTGGTGAGCATCTTCACCTACGGCATGAAGAAGGGCGTGGAGCGCATGGCGGAGGCCGGCGTGAAGAACGTGAGCCTGACGAACCTGGATACCATCGCCCAGGTGGGCGCGGAGGAAGGTTATATCGCGCCGGAGGATGTGTCCCGTCTGCTGAAATTCCGGGACAATCCGTCTGACGAAAGCTGGATCAATGGAGGGAAAAACTGATATGGAAAATTTGATCGACATTATGCAGCTCTCCACCGAGGAGATCGACGAGCTGGTAAAAACGGGCTGCGATATTATGGAGCATCCCGCCGAATATGCCCATAAGTGCGACGGCAAGATCCTGGCAACGCTGTTCTTTGAGCCTTCCACCCGTACCCGCCTGAGCTTTGAGAGCGCCATGCTGTCCCTTGGCGGACAGGTGCTGGGCTTTTCCTCCGCCGCCAGCTCCTCCGCCTCCAAGGGCGAGAGCGTGGCGGACACGATCCGCACCGTGAGCTGCTACAGCGACATCATCGCCATGCGCCATCCCAAGGAGGGCGCGCCGCTGGTCGCCTCCATGCACTCGCTCGTGCCCGTCATCAACGCCGGCGACGGCGGCCACAACCACCCCACGCAGACGCTGACCGACCTTCTGACCATCCACCGCGAGATGGGGCGCTTTGAAAACCTCACGGTGGGCCTCTGCGGCGACCTCAAATTCGGTCGCACGGTGCACTCCCTCGTCGCCGCGATGAGCCGTTACACCGGCATCCGCTTCGTGCTCATCTCCCCCGAGGAGCTCAAGCTGCCGCGCTATGTCAAGGAGCAGTACATCAAGGCCAAGAACATCCCTTACACGCAGTCCACCGACCTCGAGACCGTCATGCCGGAGCTGGACATCCTCTACATGACGCGCGTGCAGCGCGAGCGCTTCTTCAACGAGGAAGACTATCTGCGCCTCAAGGACAGCTACATCCTCACGCCCGACAAGCTCAGGGGCGCGAAGGAGTCTCTTCGCATCCTGCATCCGCTGCCGCGTGTGAACGAGATCTCCGTCGCCGTGGACGACGACCCGCGCGCGTGCTACTTCAAGCAGGTGCAGTACGGCAAGTACATCCGCATGGCGCTGATCCTCAAGCTGTTGGAAATCAAGTGAGAAAGGAAGTGCGACACAATGATCATTGACTCTATTCAAAACGGCATCGTCATCGACCACATCACCGCGGGAAAATCCATGGAGCTCTATCAGATCCTCGGCCTCGATCAGCTTGACTGCACGGTGGCCATCCTCAAAAACGTTACGAGCGGCAAGCTCGGCTGCAAGGACATCATCAAGATCGACCGCGAAATGGACCTTGACTGGGACCTGATCGGCTACGTCGATCCAAGCATCACCGTCAACATCATCCGCGACGGGAAACTTGTGGAAAAGCGCACGCTCAAGCTGCCTGAGCGCATCCGTGGCGTGCTCAAGTGCAAAAATCCGCGCTGCATCACCTCCGTTGAGCAGGAGCTGCCGCAGATCTTCACGCTGACCGATGAGGAAACGCGCACCTACCGCTGCCTGTACTGTGAGACCAAGGCCGAAAACTAAAAGAAGCCGAAAAAGAGGGAACATTACGCAGGAGATTTATGCCAGGCTTATCATGTACAA
>OGMT01000989.1_pt1 | contig 15845 bp, 12 predicted proteins | sample 1573271 | NCBI WGS metagenome assembly OGMT01 (sample SAMEA2582000, study PRJEB24529) | metagenome | biome: Human gut stool | place: China | collected 2011 | reverse complement strand
ATACCTTTGTTCACTGTCAATCCCTTATATTTTGCTGCGTTCTCTTCTGTTAGTTTTTTTGATTAGACAAGTTTTGCAGGATAACTCCTGATTTTACTTCTCCTTTGCCAATGTAAATACAAATTCCAGCCCGCCTCCCTGATTGTTCTTGGCGGAGATGCTGCCACCGTGGATGATGACGGCGTTCTTCACAATAGCTAGTCCCAGTCCTGTTCCACCTACTTTCCGTGAACGACCTTTGTCTACCCGGTAGAAACGTTCGAAGAGACGATTCAGATGTTCGGGAGATACTCCAATACCTGTGTCGGCAAAGCTGAAATAGTAGAAATTCTCATCTTCACGGAAACAGTTGATATTGATCTGGATATTACTTCCGGCGTATGCGATGGCATTGTCCATTAGATTACGGAAGATGGAATAAAGTAGTGAGTAATTTCCTTTGATTTGTATACTCTTCTTTAAGGAGTTGACGACTGTAATATGTTTTTCGTCAAGCTCCAACGATACTTCGTTGATGATGTTACCTACCAACACACTGATGTCTACCCGTTCCATGTCGATCATGCTGGCGGCTTCATCCATGCGGGTGAGTACGGAGATGTCGCGTAATAACCGACTTAAACGGTTGCTTTGTGCATAACAACGTTCGAGGAATACGTTGATCTTCTCGCGTGGAATATTTTCATTGCTGACAATGGTTTCCAAATACCCTTGGATACTGCTGACGGGAGTTTTCAACTCATGGGCGATATTCTGGGTCAGTTGGCGTTTGAGTCTAACCTGTTCTTCTTCCTGGGTAACGTCGTTGATGGAAATCTCGAAGCTGGCATCCTGGAAGATGATACATTCTACGATAAATGTCCGTCCATTCTTATTGATGGTGACAGACATTCGTTTTTCACCTTTTCCTCTCGAACGTTCTTGCTGATTCTTATTGATAAAATGAATGATCTCTTGCAGTTCGCTGATGGCAAAGACTTCTTCTGTTGTTTCCAGGTTGGAGTCTGAAATCAGGTTACTGTATTGGGTGAAAAGATTGTTGACAAGAATCTCTTTTTTGTCTTTAGTAAATATACCTAGTCCTTCGTGTGAGATTTGAAGGTGGGTGATTAGCTTTTCACGTTCAATGTAGAGAGCTTCTTTGGTTTCGTGCAGTCGTTTGTAGATTTGAATGATGTGCTGTGATATTTCTCCCAGTTCGTTGTGCGGGAAGGCGGATTGCATAGCCATTTCGATAGGCTCGTTCCGGTCGGCGCGCATCGCAAATTCACGGAGCTGGCTGATGGAAGTCCCCAGTTTGTTGGTGAATTTGTAGAAGATAATCATTAATAATAAGGTCACGATTACGGTAAACCATAAATAGTGCGGGTCTGCTTGCAGGTTGTTGATGAGGCTGACATTGTAAGGTAAAGCCGAACGGACAATATAATCTTTATAATGAGTGGCCGAATAGAAATAGGGAACTCCGGTTGTCTCGGAAGTACGGCGTACATCATATCCGTTGCCATGTTTTATGGCTTTCTGTACTTCCGGACGGTTCAGGTGGTTCTCCATCTGGTTATTATGACTTGGATAGCTGTCGTAAACAACATTTCCTTGAGCATCAATAAGGGTTACACGCAAGTCTTCCAGGATATGGTTATTGATATAACCGTCGATGATTTCACTGTCAAGAGGTTGATTCTCCAGTTGTTCGTAGAGCCTGCTGTTGTAATCTTGCAGTTTGGTGTTTAGCAGTTCTATTTTATATTCCCGTTCACGTTGATACTGGTACGCAATAAAACAAATGGCAAATACCAGGAATAGTGAAATAACCGAAAGGAAAAGCTTTCGGCTAAAAGAAAGAAAATGCTTTTGAGTTACAGGCAGGTTCATAATAACTATTTAATTCGGTATAATTATTTATTCAGCTTCAAAACAGTATCCATATCCGAGACGGGTGACAATGCATTTGCCGTATACCCCAATCTTTTTACGCAGACGGGTGATGTTTACGTCGATGGTACGGTCGAGCACGTACACTTCGTCACTCCAGATGCGGGCCAGGATGTCTTCACGGGAAAATACACGTCCTTTATTCTGTACCAGCAGAAGCAAGATCTCAAATTCTTTTTTGGTCAATGGCACTTCTTCATCGTCGATACTTACTTTTTTCTTTGTGATGTCAATAACGAGCGACTGATAAGTAAGACGTTCGGGGACTCTTTCCGTTTCCGTTGTTACTGTGCGTCTTAATACGGCTTTCACACGGGCGATGACTTCACGCAGCGAGAAAGGTTTTGAAATATAATCGTCTGCTCCCAGGTTGAATCCGGTCACAGTATCGTTTTCGGTATCTTTTGCTGTGATAAAGATAATAGGCACTTTAGCTGTTTTCTTGTCTTTTTTCAGGATGTTCGCCATTTTGAATCCGGAGATTTCTCCCATCATCACATCGAGGAGAATCAAGTGATAGCTGCTGATGTCCATCTTCATTGCTTCTTCAGCAGAGTTTGCAGTATCAACTTCATAACCTTCGTTTTCAAGATTGAATTTCAGAATCTCACAGAGGTCTTCTTCATCGTCGACAACTAGAATACGGTAATCGTTCATAAGATGTATGTATTAATGTGATATGACAAAGTTACGTTTTTATTTTATCCTTTGCAAAGATGAGGAGACTTTGTTACGGGCGGATGAAACAAATATTACAATCGTATTACATTCGGCGGAATACGGCTGTTCGGACGAAATTTAATAGTTTTTATTGGCCGGGGGAGGGAAAAACGTTTGTTATTTGTTATCTTTGTTAGAGAAATAGAATAGCAATAGATTAAAATACAACTTGCAAGCAATGATAAAATTTGACTTGAAAAATCACAGGCGCGAAGTGATAGGGGCGATCATCGTCCTTTTCCTTCTGATAGGAGGGATTTCCGTTTTTAAATACACCTCTTTCAATTCCGGTTTCGAGATTGTTGATGGGAGGGAATATCTTTCCTTCCGCCATACTGTCGGTAGCCACCACGGATGCGCAAGTAATCACGCCTTCGGACTCTATGTATCTGGGAAATCCGAAGTCATGTATTGCCGTGCGGGTGAAATCAAGAACCGCTTATAGCCGTGTGCGTATCGAGGTGGCGGAGACGCCTTTCTTCTCCCGTTCCGTGTCGGAGTTCGTTCTAAATAGACCGCGGACTGAGTATACCATTTATCCTGATATAATCTGGAATTATGAAGCATTGAAAAATAATGTTCAGGCCGAGCCGGTCAGCGTAGCCGTGAAGGTGGAAATGAACGGAGACGACTTAGGCCAGCGGGTGCGTACTTTTTCAGTACGCAGCATCAACGAGTGTCTGTTGGGATATGTGGCAAACGGAACAAAATTTTATGATACCAGTATCTTCTTTGCCGCCTATGTCAATGAAGAAAATCCTATGATAGACCATTTGCTGCGGGAAGCATTGAATACTCGTATTGTGAATCGTTTCCTCGGTTATCAGGGTAGTCCTGAGGCTGTCGATAATCAGGTTTATGCCTTGTGGAATGTTTTGCAGAAACGTAATTTCCGGTATAGTTCGGTTTCTAATACAAGCCTGTCCAGCAATGTGGTTTTCTCTCAACGTGTTCGTACATTCGATGATGCCTTGGAGTCATCGCAAATTAATTGTGTGGATGGGAGTGTTCTGTTTGCTTCTTTGCTGCGTGCCATAAATATCGAGCCGATACTGGTACGTACACCCGGACATATGTTTGTTGGTTATTATACTGATGCAAATCATAAAGATATGAAATTTCTTGAGACCACCATGATTGGGGATGTGGATTTGGACGATTTCTTTCCTGATGAACGGCTGGATTCTACTATGGTGGGAAAAACGCAGAATCAGATGTCCCGTATAACCTTTGATAAGTCTAAAGAGTATGCAAGTCGGAAATATAAAGAGAATGAAAAGGGCATTCATTCCGGCAGATTGAATTATATGTTTTTGGAAATATCCAAGGATGTAAGAAGGCGGATACAACCTATAGGAAAATAGTAAAGGTTGAATAGTTTATAAGATTAAATAGTACTTTGGGAACTTAGCGCATTATCAGCAGCAACAACCGAATATGGCACAGACATCCCAAGCAATGCAAGCAACACTAATGATAAGCAATAATTTCTTTTCATAAGCTCTTTTTATTTGGATTTATTTGCAAATTTATAAATTAATTCAGCAAATCAAAGAGAGGTGCATTTAAAATGTATTAAATAAATATTAATACATTTGCTTTTATGATTTTAAAATATTGGCAAATATAAAACAATAAACATTATTATTTCTTATCGGATAAGTAGCATATATAATAAACGACTACACGTTTATTATCATTCTGTTAATTCTTTTATCACATTTTTGGAAAATAGAAAATTGCTGAAAAAGCGGCGGTATTATTAACAATCAAAAACAAACATTTATATACACAAAACACATAAAATAAAAAAAATATTAAAACAGAAGTGCAAGCAATTAGAAAACGTGAGTGATTGGAAACAAAGTTCCCAAAGTACTCAGCAAGCCAAAACAATCACAGGTAAAGTAGTGGATGTTGCAGGCGAACCGATTATTGGAGCCAGTGTATTAGTGAAAGGTTCCAGTACAGGTTCTGTTACTGACATCGATGGAAAATTCTCGGTAGAAGCTCCAGTGGGTAGCACATTGGTAGTCTCATTTGTTGGATATGCTACGGAAGAAGTGAAGGTAGGAGCGGCAAGCGACTATACGGTTACCCTGAAAGATGATACCCAGTCATTGAGTGAAGTTGTTGTAACGGCTATGGGCATTAAGAAAGAGAAAAAGGCGTTAGGTTATTCTGTTTCGGATATTAATTCCAAAGAGTTGATGAAGAACAAGCAAACGAATGTAGTAAACTCTTTGGCTGGTAAAATTCCCGGTGTGAATATTACGCAGGCAGGTGGTGCTGCGGGTGCCGGTTCCAATATTGTAATTCGTGGCGGTAACTCTGCCAGCGAATCTCGTGATAACCAGCCCTTGTTTGTTGTAGACGGTATTATCTATGATAACTCTACAGTAAATACCGGTAATTCCGGTACGGATGGCATGACGAAAACTGCAACTACTTTCAGCAACCGTGTAATGGATATTAACCCTGAAGACATTGAGAGCATGTCCGTGTTGAAAGGTGCTGCGGCTGCTGCGCTGTATGGCTCCCGTGCTGCTAATGGCGTTATTATCATTACGACCAAGAAAGGTGAAGAGGGTGCTGTAAGGGTGAATGTAAGCAGTAAATATACCTATTCATGGGCTAATAAATTACCGGAAGTTCAAAAACTGTATGGCCGTGGAGAATATAACACTTCCGGTGCTTTTATTGATAAGACGATGGATTCCTGGGGAGATCGGATTGATGGTATGGCTTATGATAATATAGATGATTTCTTTCAAGGAAGTAGTGTTTGGGATAATAGTGTAAGTGTGTCCGGCGGTAGTAAGAACGGTTCTTTCTATTTATCCGGTTCCAATTATCATCAGTCCGGCATTATCCCTACAACTGGTTATGACAAGACGACTTTCCGCTTTAATGGTGAACAGAAATACGGCATCCTGACAGTAGGAGCCAACGTTTCTTATTCGCAGGCAAGTACTGATAAGACACTGACCAGTGCAGGTTTGTACGGACAGGGCGGTAACGGTGCAATGACCGCTGTTTACGGATGGCCTGTCGACGATCAGATGAGTCGCTATCTGAATGATGATGGTAGTAAATACCGCATATTGGAGGGTTTGCAGGATTTGGAGGATGATGTTGAAAATCCGTATTGGATTCTGAATAAAAATACTTTGACGGACGAAACATCCCGTTTTACGGGTGCAGTCAACGCAAGCCTCAAACTGACAGACTGGTGGGATGTTTCCGCACGTGCGGGTATTGATAAATACACTACCAGTTCCAATACGCTTCGGCGTCCGGGTGGTGCGGTCAAGCAGATATATCAGAACGGTTATATGTCCAAAGGTGATGTGAATTACCAATACATTACTACGAATGTGATGTCTAACTTCCATAAGACTTTCGGTGATTTTGATTTGAATCTTCTGGTAGGTACTACTACAGAAGCTACGAAGACAACGAATAACACCCGTTGGGGGTATAATTTTGTAACGGAAGGGCTTTACAGTTTCAACAATATTATTAAAGCCAACCAGTATTTCAAAGAGAGTACGGTACGCAAACGCATGGTAGGCCTTTACGGTGAATTCCGTGCTTCGTACAAGAATCTTGTTTATCTGACAGTGACCGGACGTAACGACTGGTCTTCTACATTGCCGGTGAATAACCGTTCTTATTTTTATCCTTCCGTAAGCGGTTCGTTTGTGTTTACCGAACTGCTGCCGAAGAACAACGTACTTTCATTCGGTAAGATCCGCGGTTCATGGGCACGGGTAGGTAAAGATGCTGATGCCTATTCTTTGGGATACTATATGTGGCCGGTAGCTACGCTGAACGGTGGCAAATATGGTATGGGCAACAGTTGGACAGGCGGTAGTGTCGGTTTGAAACCTGAAATACAGGATTCTTATGAATTGGGTTTGGAAATGCGTTTCTTCAACGGACGTTTGGGCTTTGACTATACTTACTATCAAAGCAAGACGAAAGACCAGATTTGTGCACCGCGTTTGGCACAGTCTACGGGATACATTTTCCTTACGCTGAATGGCGGTTCGGTAGAAAATAAGGGTATGGAGCTCTCGATTACAGGTAAACCTATTGTAACGAAAGACTTCCAATGGGAAACGACATTGAATCTTTCCGGTAATCGTGGACGATTGGGAGATTTTATCGACGGTGTGGATATTTTCTATGTGACGGATGCGCAGGTTGGTGCAGCCAAAGCCGGTTCAATACCCAATGGCGGTTATTTTTTGGGATTGACGGGTAATAAGTATGAAACGGCTCAAGGGCCCGACGGCAAGATGTACAATGTTATCGACCCGTCTACAGGTTTGTATAAGGATACGCAAGTTGAAACCAATATTGTGGGTAACCGTGAACCGAAGCTGATATGTGGTTTTAATAATAGTTTCAGCTATAAGAATTTCAACCTTTCTTTCTTGTTCGATATCCGTCTGGGAGGTGACATCTATAATGGGACCGAATACTATCTCGTGACGAAAGGATTGAGCACAAAGACAATAAACAGAGAATCCGTATCATTTACGGGTGTTGTCAATACGGGCACTGCTGCAAAACCGTCTTATGAAACCAAAACAATTACCTATAATGCCAATGAAACTTATCAGGTTGGTAACTCTACCCGTTCCGGCAAGTATATGATTCAGGAGTATTATAAGAATTATGCCAAGAACGCCTATAACTTTATAACTGACACCAATTGGCTGCGTTTGCGTTCTATTTCCTTGTCCTACGATTTCAAGGATTTGTTGAAGAAACAAAATATAATCAAGGGGCTGACTGCTACAATTACGGGAACTAATCTGTTTGTTTGGACAAACTACAAGGGTATGGATCCCGAAACATGCGTTTCAGGTTCCGGTACAGGTGGTTCCGGTTCTGCAGGTATCGACTATTGCGGTGTTCCGGCCACAGCCGGCATGTCGTTTGGCATTAATCTTACATTCTAATAACAGATTTAAAAAGATAAGAGTATGAAGAAACTAATACATATTGCATTTGGCTTGGCGCTTGTGTTCGGCATGTCTTCTTGCGAGGACTACCTGGATGTGAATACAGATCCGGATAATCCGGTTTCCGAAACCGTATCACCGCAGCTTCGCCTGCCGTGGATACAGAACTATTATGCTTACGCATGGGGTACAGCCAGTATGCGTACCAATACGATTGCCGGTATCATGACACAGACCGGGGGCACGGCTGCCAACAGCCTCTTGTCATCATGGAATCCTGCCCAAAGTTCATGTACCACTATTTATCAGAATTTTTATCTGGGTGCAGGTGTAAATATCGATCCTTTGATAGAGAAGGCAGAAACGGAAGGAGCTTATCATTATGAAGGTGCAGCTTATTGCATTAAGGCGATGGGATTTATGATGATGCTCGACTTGCATGGCGAGCTGCCTGTTCAGGAAGCGTTTACCGGTAAGACCAATCCGGCCTATGATGACGGTAAAACCATGTATGAACTCTGTATGGGGTATCTGGACAAAGCTATCGAGAATTTTGGCAAGCAGCAGAACACCACGGCTCCCGCATTGAGTGCAGGCGATTTATGGAATGGCGGAGAGGTTTCCAGGTGGCTGAAATTATGTTACGGTCTGAAAGCCCGTTATTTGCTGAAATTATCCAAGAAAGCGGATTTGTATGATCCGGAAGCTATTTTGACGGCATTGAACTCTGCTCCTCAGTCGAATGATGACAACACCATTATGAAACATTATAATGTGGAAGGGGATGAGGTTAATTTTACGGTGAGCGACCCTTATCAGGCTTCCGTTATTTGGGATTGTACCGGATATGGTTCGACACAACGTCTGACGCGCTGGTATGTTAATCTGTTAACTAATAAATTTACAGGTGGTTCGGGTGCGGAAGACCCCCGTTTGTCAAAGCTTGTTCCTGCCATGATGACAAATGTGAAACTGAATGCTGATGGTAAAATAACGGCTAATGAATGGATTCGTGATGCCGGGGTGGATGTGATACATTCCACTACACGCGCAGAAGGCGGTCCGGTAGCTGCTTTGTTTGTAACGGGTGGAGAAACCGGTTATAATAAGGAAAAAGGCGGATTTATGATAACTTATGATTTATCCAAAGCGGATAATGAAACAAAGACGAAATTTATTGCTGATGCTCAGGCCATACATCAGACAACGGTCGACGGCAACAATGTGACCGTGCTTTATCAAAAGGGTTCTGCATATTGCAATAATAAGGATTATAAGCGTGCAGGTGATACTATTTATGTAAATTTACGTTCTAACGGTATGGCCAATAGCGGGCGAAACACTACGGATATGTATTACTATACCGATGCGAAATCAGACTATGTGGGCGGTACGGGTACATTCTATGCACGTCCTAATTCAGATTCCGATATTCTTACTTATTCGGAAATGTGCTTTATCAAGGCGGAAGTCCTTTTCCGCAAAGGAGATACCGATGGGGCATTGGATGCCTATCAAAAAGGCATAAAGGCAAACTTTGACCGTATGCAGGCTAAATTGAAATCATGGGAAGCCGAAGGAACAAAGAATCCGGATCAGAAGCCGATGGATGAAGGTGAAATCAGTACTTATATGGCAAGTCCTTCCGTATGTCAGAATGCTGCCAGTCTGACCTTGTTCGAGATTATGCGTCAGAAGATTATCGCATTGGGCATCAATACCGAAAATTGGAATGATATGCGCCGTTTGGATTATGACTATGTGGATTATGACCGTCCACAGGATTTCACGGCTGTCAGCAAGATTGTAGGTACTTCTAAGAATGAGCCTACTTATTGGTTCCGTCGTTTCAGCCAGAGTACTCATGAGAGCAACTATAATCTGACTCAGCTAAAGGCATCCAACAAACAAGCCATGACAGACCCGATTTGGTCGTGTCCGGTTTGGTGGGATTGTGCGACAGATAATGAGTATTACGGTTACATTAAGTAGGTCATAACCTTATTAGTTTATAGAATGTTAATTTAAATATCTTAAAATCTTGATGCACATATTATTTCATTGATTATCTTTGCACTCGAAATATGGATTTATAAGATATATTAAAATATTGGAGACCTAAACAGTCTTCATTCATAGATGATGATTGGAACAGCCGGTTCGTGAGAATCGGCTGTTTTTTGTTGGGTTTGTTTGCATATCAACAGCGGTAATGTTACTTTTGCAAGAAAGAACCCATTTAGTCAATGAAGTATGAAACAAGGTAAGAAATACATTTCTCCGGGAGCATGGTTCTCTATGGTTTATCCGGCAGACTGGAACGAATTTGAAGACGGGGAAGGCTCTTTCCTGTTTTATAATCCTAACGAGTGGACCGGTAATTTCCGTATATCGGCTTATAAAGGAGATACTGCATACGGCAGGGAATCTGTTAAGCAGGAACTCAAAGAGAATACTTCGGCCACACTTGTGAAAATAGGTCGTCTGGATTGTGCGTACAGTAAGGAGATGTTTGAGGAAGAAGGAACATACTACACTTCCCATCTCTGGATAGCTGGGATAGACGATGTTGCTTTTGAATGCTCGTTTACGGTGCGTAAGGGAGAGCCGGTGGCAGAGGCCGAAAGCATCATAGCTTCATTGGAAGTCCGTCGGGCCGGTCAAAAATATCCGGCAGAGATAATTCCGGTGCGCCTATCGGAAATTTACCGGATAAACGAAGCATACGAGTGGGTATGTACCACTGTAAAAGAGCAGTTGAAGAAAGACTTCCAGGGACAGGAAGAAGATATAGCCAATATGCAGCAGGTCATAGACAGCGGCAGCATAGGCGCCAAGAAAAAAGAGGTATGGTTGTCGCTGGGTATTACGCTTTGTGTGATTTTGGCTAATGAAGTAGACGGTTTGGAATGGCGTACGCTTATCGACGGCAATCGTGAAGCCCCTGTTCTGACGAGTGTTGCGGGCGATACCGTGATAGATCCGATGAAATTGGTATGGAGCAAAGTCAAAGTCGGAGAGCCCTGCAATCTTGCAGAGGTTTACCGGAATTTACTTTCATGACAAGCCATTTCCCGATTCATATTGCCGTCTGCATGGCAATTTCTCAATTTTAATTCTCAACTCTCAATTTAATAAGTTTTGGCAGCAGTAAATTCAATCCTTCAAGTGGAAAACCTGACTAAGTCGTTTGGCGACCTGGTACTATTCGAGAATATATCCTTTGGTTTGTCCGAAGGGCAACGGGTGGGGCTTATTGCCAAGAATGGCAGCGGCAAGTCCACACTGCTTAATATCCTTTCCGGAAAAGAAGGCTATGACGGCGGTACAATCTCTTTCAGACGTGATATACGTGTCGGCTATCTGGAACAAGACCCTCAATATCCGGAAGAGCTGATTGTGTTGGAAGCATGTTTTCATCATGGCAACAGTACCGTAGAGCTGATAAAGGAGTATGAACGTTGCATGGAGACGGAAGGGCATCCCGGTTTGGATGAAATTCTGGTGCGCATGGACCATGAGAAGGCCTGGGAGTATGAGCAGAAAGCCAAACAAATTCTTTCTCAACTCAAAATCCGCGATTTCAATCAGCAGGTGAAGTCTCTGTCCGGCGGACAATTGAAACGTGTGGCGCTTGCCAATACGCTTATCACCGAACCCGATCTCCTTATATTGGATGAGCCTACCAACCACCTCGACCTTGATATGACCGAATGGCTGGAAGATTATCTGCGCCGTACCAACCTCACTCTGCTGATGGTGACGCACGACCGCTACTTCCTCGACCGCGTCTGCTCGGAGATAATCGAGATAGACAATCGCCGTATATACCAGTACAAGGGCAATTACAGCTATTATCTGGAAAAACGCGAAGAGCGCATCGAAGCCAAGACCGTAGAGATAGAACGCGCCAATAACCTGTATCGTACGGAGCTTGAATGGATGCGGCGTATGCCGCAAGCCAGAGGGCATAAGGCACGTTACCGGGAAGATGCTTTTTATGAATTGGAGAAGGTAGCCAAGCAACGTTTCAATAACGACAATGTAAAGCTGGATGTAAAGGCATCCTATATTGGCAGCAAGATATTCGAGGCAGACCACCTCTATAAGTCCTTTGGCGACTTGAAGATACTGGATGATTTCTCCTACATCTTCGCCCGCTATGAGAAGATGGGCATCGTGGGGAATAACGGTACGGGAAAGTCCACCTTCATCAAGATACTGATGGGACAGGAGTTGGCGGATAGTGGTACGCTGGACATCGGCGAAACCGTCCGTTTCGGCTATTATTCGCAGGAGGGTTTGCAGTTTGACGAGCAGATGAAAGTCATCGATGTGGTGCAGGACATTGCGGAAGTGATAGAGCTGGGTAACGGCAAGCGTCTGACGGCATCGCAGTTTTTGCAACATTTCCTCTTTACGCCTGAAACGCAGCACAGCTATGTCTATAAGCTGAGCGGTGGCGAGCGCCGCCGTCTCTATCTGTGTACGGTGCTGATGCGCAATCCTAATTTCCTGGTTCTGGACGAGCCTACCAACGACCTGGACATCGTTACGCTGAACGTATTGGAAGAGTACTTGCAGAACTTCAAGGGATGTGTGATTGTGGTGAGCCACGATCGCTACTTCATGGATAAGGTGGTGGACCACTTGCTGGTGTTTAACGGGCAGGGAGACATCCGCGATTTCCCCGGCAACTATACGCAATATCGTGACTGGAAGGATGTGAAAGCCGCCCAAGAGAAGGAAAAGGAAAAAGAAGCGGCTAAAACTCAGGAAGAAAAGACTGCGAAAGTGCGTCTGAATGAAAAGCGCCGTATGTCTTTCAAGGAGAAGCGCGAATTTGAACAACTCGAACAGGAGATTGCGGCATTGGAAGCCGAAAAGCAATCCATTGAAGAGGCGTTGTGCAGCGGTGCGCTATCCGTAGAGGAATTGACGGAGAAGTCAAAACGCTTGCCGGAACTGACGGACTTGATTGATGAAAAGACCATGCGCTGGCTGGAACTGAGCGAGATAGAGTCGAACTGAGAACTAGCTCCGGTTTTTATCGGCAGACTGATGAGGCGCCGGAATTAAGAATCTAACTAAAATATACGAGAATGAGCAGAAGCAAGAATCTGACGAACTATCATAGTCACAGCCTGTATTGTGACGGACGTGCCAGCATGGAAGATTTCGTGCGGTTTGCCTTGAGCGAGGGATTTACTTCGTATGGCTTTTCATCCCATGCCCCGTTGCCTTTTTCTACGGCATGGACTATGGAGTGGGACCGTATGAACGACTATCAGGCCGAATTTCATCGGATAAAGGAAAAGTATGCCGGAAAGATAGAACTTTATCTCGGCTTGGAAATAGATTATTTAAATGAAGAGAGCAATCCGTCTGCTGCCCGTTTTCGTGAACTGCCGCTGGATTATCGCATCGGTTCCGTGCACATGCTGTATAATGAACGGGGCGAAGTGGTGGATGTGGATGTTCCGGCCGATGTTTTCAGGCAGATAGTAGATAAGCAGTTTGGCGGCGACTTGGAGCAGGTGGTGCGCTTGTACTACGGACGGTTGAGGCGTATGCTGGAATTGGGCGGGTTCGATGTAGTGGGACATGCGGACAAGATGCACTATAATGCTGCTTGCTATCGTCCCGGTCTGCTCGACGAGGTTTGGTATGATACGCTCGTGAAAGAGTATTTTGAAGACATTGCCGCACGAGGCTATCAGGTGGAAATCAATACCAAGTCTTACCATGATTTGGGCACTTTCTATCCCAACGGACGTTATTTCCCGTTATTGCGTGGTTTGGGTATCCGCGTTCAGGTCAATAGCGACTCTCACTATCCGGAGCGGATTAACAGCGGTCGCCCGGAAGCATTGCGGGCATTAAAGCAGGCAGGGTATGAAACTGTGATGGAGATGTACAACGGGGTATGGCAGGAGATGCCGATAGTGTTATAAGAATCCTGTAAAACAGAAACCCGGTAGTTTGTTCCTCAAAAATTGTATTAAGACGTGCACCTGATGCTCTTTTTAGGCACAGATTTCACGGATTTCCCGTGCCTAAAAAAAGCACACAGTGAGCATTCTCTATTTGGGCATATTCTCTTTACTTGTATATGCTGTTATTTCTTCAACAGGAACTCATCGATAGCCTTTTTGTAGGTTGCCTTGTCGGCAGCTCCGCGGAATAACTGGGGTTCGCCCTGCATCGGAATAAAGACAAACAGAGGAATACTGGTGGCGTTGAACAAGGCTGCCAGTTCTTTCTCCTTATCCACATTGACTTTGTATATTACGATTTTCCCGGCATATTCTTTCGCCAGTTCCTTCATAATAGGCGCTGTCATCCGGCAAGGTCCGCACCAGTCGGCATATAAGTCGATGATGGCGGGTTTGTCGCCTTTATATTTCCACTCTTTGGACTTCTCGTAATCGAATATATCCTTGATGAACATGGCTTTGTTCATTACGATTACGCTACCCTCCTGGGCAGTCTTTTGCGTTTCAGCTTGTTTCTGTTCGGCTCCACCGGTGCAAGCATAAGTCAGCATGCTTGAGAAGATGAGAACCGCCATGGTTATGATTTTCTTCATGTTTCTTAATTATGAGTTTTGTTCGATAATGGCTTTAAGTTCCTTACCGCTGATTACCCCCGAATGACGCCACAAAGCTTCACCCTTTCTGAACAGGATAAAGGTAGGAACCATCTGTATACGATAGCTTGCAGCCAATTCTTCATGCTGGTCTACATCGATTTTTGCAATACGCGCTCTGTCGCCGATTTCGCCTTTCAATGCTTCCAGCACGGGGTGCATGGCTTTACAAGGTCCGCACCAGGTAGCAAAAAAGTCTACTAAAACAGGTTTTTCCGATTGTATTAATTCTTCAAATTTCTCCATAATCTTTGTCTTATATATAGTTTATGAATATATAACGGATAAACGAAGAAATTGTTCGCCGTCAATTGTAAATTAGTAATAACTAATTACTTTTTGTCATGTCCGGTTCCGCTTCGCTAATCGTCAGCTCCTTGATGATGTGCGAAGCACCGGCATACTTGTCTATGATAAACAACGTATAGCGGATATCCACACAGGCGGCACGTTGCGAAGATGGACGGAAAGCGATGTCACCCGTCAGACCCTCGTAGTTGCGGTCGAAAGCCGTACCTATCAGTTCGCCTTTGGCATTGAACACCGGGCTGCCGGAGTTTCCGCCCGTATTGTCCGTGTTCACGATGAAGCATACGGGCATCTCGCCGTCGGGCATGGCATATCGTCCGAAATCTTTTGTCTGGTACAATTGCTTCAGTTTGGCAGGCACCACAAACTCCCAATTGTCGGGGTCTTCCTTTTCCATTGCCCCCTTTAGGGTGGTGTAATATCCGTATTCCACACCGTCGGCAGGTTTATACGGCAATACGCGTCCATAGGTCAGGCGCAGGGTGGAGTTGGCATCGGGATATATAGGTGTGCCGGCTTCCCGCTTCATGTCCATCATGCCTTTTACCCATACCTTGTGAGCGGCATTATAGTTGCGGTTGGCATCCATCATGGCAATGGTAGTTTGCAACAGACCGTCGGTGATGGAGTATTTGAGCAGTGTCATCCAGTCGTTGCCAATCTTATACAAGCTGGGTTTGCGGATGAACTTGGCGAAATTCTCCTTGCTGCCGAAGATGGAATATTCGAAGCAGGCATCGATAAAGGCATCGCTGTCTCCCTTGAAACGCTTGTCGATAACTTTGAAAATACCGATGCGCTGTTCGGCAGGAATGTATTTCATGTAGGTTTGCAGCATCTTCTTTCCTACAATTCGCTCCACTTCGGGGAAGGGGACGGACGCAAAATACTTGTCGGCGGCAACTTGCAGACTGTCGGCGGCGGTTTTTATCCGGTTTTTATCCTTGCTTTTCAGGGCAGAAACCAGGGCGGCGGTACTCGGAATCCGCATGAAGTCGAGTCCCGTAACCAATGCTTCCTGAATGGCCTGCTGATGATAGAGAGCATTGCGGCGATGCTTCACGATGCCGCGTATTTGGTCGAAAGCCTTTTGATAAGAACTGTCGTTCAGGGCACGGCCGCGTGCAAGGAGCTGTTCCTGCTGTGCGCGTTTCGTATCTAGTATTTTCAGGCGGACAAGCCCTTCGTTCATGCCGATGGCATTCTTCCAGTAATTAGCAGATGAGGCGTATTTACTTGCATAGTGGATGCGCACG
>OGMT01000966.1_pt1 | contig 16164 bp, 18 predicted proteins | sample 1573271 | NCBI WGS metagenome assembly OGMT01 (sample SAMEA2582000, study PRJEB24529) | metagenome | biome: Human gut stool | place: China | collected 2011 | reverse complement strand
TGCGCGTTGGGGCTGAAACGGAATCTAACGAGCTGTTTGACAAAAGCCACGGCTTCTATATTGCAGTAATCCAAGGTTTTTTCCGAGATTATTATTACACCAGAGGTAGTGCCTTTTCGTTCCTGGTGGAACAAAAGCCAGAATATGCGCGGTACTTCACCTCATGGGAACAAATCACTCCTGTTTCCTTTCCAAACCCCATGCAGAACCGAATCATCGAAAACTATTGCTCCGGTGTATATCTGTCTCCAGATCAAGTTATACAACTTCTCAAAGACATGGAGCAGGACCCAAAAGTCCTTGAAGATCTGGAGGGGCTTTGGAGCAATGGACAGATTGCTGTGCTGAAAAAAGCACTTTCTGCTGCTGCAAAGTCAGGAGTCGGTCTGTTGGAGGCCACTGAAGTGGTAGAGCCCAACCCCATCAGCCCGAATGAGAGCACAAGCTACTCTAACCTGTACCACTGTGATCGGGACGGGGTATATCTCTACATAGATGCCGTCAGTGGTCAATTAGCGGATGCGATTGGGAAAAACGAAGGATAGATTCTCTCTATGAAAATGTGTGGGCATCTGTGGGAAGAACCAAAATAGGCAGCTACCCACAATATTGATTATCGCAGAAAAGCTCACCGTTTCGGTGAGCTTTTCTGCAATATTTCATAATTTTTTTATTGCTACCACTGGTTGCCGAATTGACATAGGTGGGGTGGTAGAGTGGCTACCACAGAAAAAATAGAATGAAAGTGAGGAGGTTCACTATGAAGTTACCCGAAAAGATTCAAAGGGAACGAAAAAAGATGGGACTGTCCCAGGAGAAACTCGCAGAAAAAATAGGAGTATCAAGGCAGGCCATCACAAAATGGGAGAACGGCTTGGCATCCCCTGAACTGGAAAAAATCGTCTCATTAAGTGAATGTTTTAAGGTATCTACTGACTATTTGTTAAAGGACAATATTACCGAGCCGACCCCACCACAAGAATCTGCATTGAAAGGAAACAAGCGAATGTCATGGAGAACGTGGCTTGGAGGAAGTTTGTTTGGAATATCGGCGCTGATTATATTTGTATTATGGCGACTTTCTGTTCGTTTTCCTATTTCGGGAATGACCGGAAACGGTGTCCATTTAACCGGATTTAGTGGCTTTCTTGGCTTTCATGGAATTTTACATGAAAGCTATGTAATAGTTGCGATTGGAATAATCGGTTTGATACTTCTGATTACTGACTTTATCCGCATAAAAAAGAATAATCGCTGATGACCGGACAATGCAGAGTTGATCTTAAACTGAATAGGTTTATTTCGGCTCGGCAGCATTGACCTGTCGGTAGAAATACATATATTTGAATTAAGAAAGGGAGTGATGCTGCCGGTGTGCCGTCCGTTTGTATGGACAGGAGTCTGATGCACTATGCAATACCTCAAGAAGCGCATTATGCTGTTCCGCTGTCTTTACGCACCACGACACACGGCTTACAAGACAAAGAAAATCATCTTTATATGGAAGTATGGTGGCCGGGAGTATTGTTCTAAAAGCGAAAAGCCTCCACCTGCCAAAAGATGCTTTTTCTGCGGACTTTTTAATAAACGACTTGGAGCGGTCGAATTTGTACTGAGTTACAGATTCGGCCGCTTTTTGATTTGTTCTCGACTACTTGGTCACTGGTGTCGAGCACCACCACTTCCGATTTGTTTTCCACAAAAAACAAATCGGAGGTAACAGAGGTGCAAAATTATCGCAAAAGCGACTATGCGATAAACAAAAACAGCCCAAATATCGTTTATCGCTTTCATAACGAAATCATAGAAATCACACTGGAGGATTATCTGAAGGAGAATCCTGACAAAACGGAACATGACTTTGCAGAGCTGAAAGCCCTGTCCGATCAAATTTACTATGAGCAGGATCGGGCAGAGAGCGCCCAGACCCGCAAGGATGTTTCGATCCACGGTTTGGAGGAAACGGAGCATTGTGCCACTCGCGCTCTGGATGAAGAATGGGAAGAACGAGTTGTTGACATACAGAACCGCAAGTATGCCTGGAAAGCCCTGGAGCAGCTTTTTACAGTGGGCGCTTTGACCGAGGTTCAGAAACGGCGATTCCGGCTTCATGTTTTTCAGGGACTCTCTACCCGGCAGATCGGTCGCATGGAAGGGACAAGCCATCAAGCCGTTGCCAAGTCCATAAACCTGGCGATTGCCAAACTTAAAAAATATTTTGCGGCACAGGGTTGACACCCCTGCGGTTTCAGGACGATAGGTGAAAGGCATTCTTTCGAGTGTTCTTCTTTCACCTGTACCTTGACAACCGCATACTCATTCATCAGTAACATCCCCCCTTTCCAGCTCGAAGAGCTAAAGCCGATTCAGGGGCCGCGCCATGATATACGGACATGATGAGCAGATCCCACCTGATTATCATAATTGGTCTTGCATACAATCCTGTCCTGTATGAGCGAGTAACGGCAGCCTGTAAAAACCGGGCAGCACCCGGCGCGGCCATGACCGGAAAGGGGCATAATGGTACTCCTGTCCAGCCACAGCCCTGCTTAAGATCAGAGTAGTCCATAACATTTGGAAACCATCTGGTTGCAGGATCACGCAATGGGGGCAGCTCGGAGAGATCCTCGGAGGGGTGAGATTCCCGTGGGCCGGTTCGCTGCCGGTCACTGATGACTTCCCAATATGTGCGGGGTGTCAAGGACAAATGGCACATAACAAGAAAACAAATCGGATTTTGTATTTCGCCGGAAATGGGGCAGGTCTTATGGCCTGCCCCGTTTTCCGGCTTACTTAATATTCAGGAGGTCAGTTTATGCGAAAGGCTATCCGGCGTGGCGATCTGTTCTATGCAGACCTGAACCCGGTGGTCGGCTCCGAGCAAGGCGGCATCCGCCCTGTCCTTGTTATCCAAAATGATGTGGGGAATCACTTTAGTCCTACCGTTGTTGCAGCAGCCATCACCAGCAGAAAAGCGAAGAACAGTCTGCCTACCCATATCCTACTTGAGAATGTGCCGGGGCTTGCGCCTACCTCTCTGCTTCTGTTGGAACAACTGCGGACAATAGACCGGAAGCGGCTCCGTGGTTACATTGGGCGTATCAGTAAAGAAAAAATGCTGGAGGTAGATGCAGCCCTGGCAATCAGCATCGGCATAGGATACCCCAACGAAAGGAGGACTCACAATGTATGAAAATGACGGCGGCCTACTCTCTCCCAGAGATGCCTACCGATTGATGTTAAAAGACTACCCGGATGTGATGGACATTGGTCAAATGTGTGAGGCGCTTGGCGTCAGTACAAAAACCGGGTACAAGTTACTTAAAGATGGGAAAATTGAGTACCTTAAAATTGGACGGGCTTACCGCATCCCCAAAGCCCACATTCTTCGTTATTTGAAAATCACCTGCTCCACTTTTGCGGAGTAGCAGGCTATGGTGTCGATCTTCACCGGATAGACGCAGAAAGTTAACAATTCTGACGCGGATTTACCTGGAGTTTTGTTCTGTCCGATGATACAATAAAGGTGTCATTGGTAGGTGAACTCAATACCGCAAAAGGAGGAACAGATCAGTATGCCAGCGGTACACCTGCAAGAAAACAGCAAACTAATCTCCGGCCATGTGGCCGAGAAAAAAGGGTATCTCTATTGGGTTCTAAACCTTACCGATGAGAACGGTAAGAGAAAGCCCAAATGGATTCCCACCCATAAGAAAGTCAAGGGCAATAAGACCTGGGCAAACAATATGCTTCCCACCATCCGAAAAGAATGGACGGAAAAGCTGCTTCAGGAGGCTACGGCCTCACAGCAGTCGGCTTCTCCGTCTGGCCCGTCATCCGCAGCGATTTCCTTTGTGGATTTCCTGTACCAGTGGCTTGAGTACAAGTACAAGTCTGCTACCGGACGGGTGATGGACAGCAAGCCCATTGAACTCTCGACCTATTCGGGATACGAACAACAGCTTAACAACCCCATCGCCCCGTATTTCCGAGAGCATCCTGTCGCCCTTTGTGACCTTACCAAACAAGATATTCTCGCTTTTTATGAGAAAGAATTGGAACGGGTCAAGCCGACCACCGTTAAACATTACCACGCTCTGATTCATGGGGCGTTGAATTATGCGGTTGACAAAAATCTGATTCCAAGCAATCCGGCTGACCGGATTATCATTTCCAAGCCTGAACCCTTCAAGGGTGACTACTACCTGGATTCGGAAGTCCTGAATCTGTTTGAAGTTATCAAGGGGCATAAGATCGAGCTGGTAGTTCTACTGACTGCTTTTTACGGCCTGCGCCGCAGTGAGGTTATCGGTTTGAAATGGAGTGCCTTTGACTTCAACCATAACTGCTTCTCCATTCGGCATACGGTAACAACCTGCAATGTAAAGGGAGAGCGGGTCACGATTAAGAAGGACAAGGCAAAGAACAAATCCAGTCTGCGGACTTATCCATTGATTCCTTTTTTGAAAGAACGGTTGCTGGAGGCCAAGAAACAGCAGGAAGAAAATCGCAAGCTGTGCGGGCGCGCCTACGACAAAGAATATCTGGGATATGTCTGTGTCGATGTGATTGGCAATCTCATTAAACCCAACTATGTGTCCTCGACCTTTGGGAAGTTGCTTGCCAAGAACAATTTACGGCACATTCGTTTCCACGATCTTCGCCATACCTGTGCCTCGCTTTTGCTGGCCAACGGTGTTCCGATGGAACAGGTAAAAGAATGGCTGGGACACAGTGAGATTTCAACAACGGTGGATATTTACGGGCATCTGCAATATGCCACGAAAAAACAATCCGCCGCAGCCATTGAGCAGGACATTGTGGCGCCCATGCTGCAAAACCTATCGGCGGTTTCTCCATAAAAAGGAAAGAGGTCTACCAGCTTTTCGCTGGCAGACCTCATGGCGGAGATGGAGAGATTCGAACTCTCGCGCCGGTTTTGAGCCGACCTACCGCATTTCGAGTGCGGACCCTTCAACCGCTTGGGTACATCTCCAAATTTATGTTATATCCCTGGTCCCGACCCGCCGACCAATTCAGCCGGTGGAAATCGGGAAGAACAACAGGATAGAACAAGCAACATTATTCAATTTGAACTCGGCTGGAACCCGCATGGTTCCAAGGGTTTCAGCCGTTTGGCACTCCGCATAGGAAACCTGATTTCGAATCCGGACCCTTCAGCCACTTGGGTACATCTCCAAGCAACCCCATTTACCCGCCGCACACAGGCGGTCAAATCCAAACTCTGTGGGGACTGCGTTAGCTATTATGACATATTTTCACGGCTATTGCAAGAGAAATACTTGCGCAGCGAAGGAACACAGCATAGAATGAGCATATCTTACCTGTGCGGATGACGAAGGAGGAAGTGCTATGGCCCTGCGGGTCTATATTCTTGGTGATGCCGCAACTTACCAAAACTATGCACTGGCGGTGGAACGTGCCGGAGGGATTTCCTGCTTCGAGAGCCGGCCGGCGGATTGCGACTGCTTGCTGCTGCCCGGCGGCGGGGACATGGAATCCTGGCGTTACGGCCAGAAAAACACAGCCTGCCGGGATCTGGAGCCGGAACGGGACGCGCTGGAACTGGATCTGCTGGCGGATTTTACGGCCCTTGGCAAGCCGGTCCTGGGTATATGCCGGGGAATGCAGAGCATCAATGTGTTTTTCGGCGGCGATCTGGTGCAGGACTGGCCGGGGCACAGCGCCATAGAAGGCGTTGACCGGCTCCACAGCGTCCAAAATGCACCGTCCTTTCTGCGGGAGCTATACGGAGAGCGCTGTATGGTCAACAGTTGCCACCACCAGATCATTGGCCGCCTGGGAACCGGTTTGGAGGTTTTGCAACGGGCGGAGGACGGCGTAGTAGAGGCCTTCCGACACAAAACCTTGCCGGTTTGGGGGATCCAATGGCACCCGGAACGGCTGACAGCGGACTGCCAAACGGGCACGGTGGACGGACTGGCGGTATACCGGGCGTTTCTATCTCAGGCAGCCTTGTAAGAGCTCTGCCTGTTAACCGCAGGCCGTATCCGGATCGGACAGGAACTGTGCACCACGATCCACCAATACGCGGAAAATCCGGTCGCAAAGATTTTCTGTAAAGGGTAAGATGAAGGGTAAACACCATTTCAGCGCAGCAAAAAATCCCTCAAAGCCTTGCGGCTCTAAGGGATTTGTTTGGTGGACGATACAGGACTCGAACCTGTGACCCCCTGCACGTCAAGCAGGTGCTCTAGCCAGCTGAGCTAATCGTCCGAAGCGGAACGTGTATATATTACATGAGTTCCGCCGCTTTGTCAAGCCTTTTTTCGTTTTTTCTCAAAAAGTTTTCCAAGGTGCTTTATATCGGCAAATTTTTCCGACAGGCAACTCCCTTTCAGCGCTTATTCCACGTTGAACTGCCGCAGGCCCGCCAGGTCTGTGACCGGCAGAGAGAACGCCAGCGCCTGGGCCTCGGTCTGCATTCCGGCCTTTTCCATAATGGCCTTCATGATGGGCTTCCGGGTCTCCGCCGAGGCGAGAATAAAGATCAGTTCCTTCTCCGACGCCAGCGACACGCCGAAGAATTTCTTCGCCAGCTCCGTTCCGGTCCCCTTTGCGTGGACCGCCGTGCCGCCGGTAGCCCCAGCCGCCCGGGCTGCGTCCATAACCTGATCCGTAGCGCCCTGATTGGCGATCACAACGATCAGCTCGTGGGTCAATTTCTTTTCCATGCGGTCCTCCGCCTCCCCTTGTAACAAATAATTTTTGGCAGACGCGCCGCCGATGCTGGACACCGGCACCGCCATCATAACGCCTCGGCCCGGAACATCCAGCCAGAGGTCCTTGGCAGCTTTCCGGAGCAGCCCCTTCCGGCTGGGCAGCATACACAGCAGCACTGCCTTTTCCGTAGCTTCCAGCCCCAGACAGTCTAAAACCTCAGTGGTGGCGGTGCCACGGCCAAGAGCCGTGAGCACCAGCGTTGCCCCCTGTTCCCGGAACCAAGCGGAGAAGTCTCCGCCCCGGCTCCGGTCCGTGATGGTAAGGATCAGATCAGCAGACATATAACTCCCCCCCTTACAGTTCGATGATCTCGTCGTCCGCCGCCGGCATCTCCGGTGCAGGCGCGGCAGGTGCTTCCGCCGCGGCCTTCTTCAGCTTGAGCTGATAGACAAGGCCCAGCAGTTGGATGGTGATAAGCGGCGTCATGGCCACCATGGCCACTACGCCGAAAGCGTCTGTTACCACATTGCCGCCCAGGGTCTCACAGGCCCCCATAGCAAAGGGCAGCAGAAACGTGGCCGTCATGGGACCAGAGGCCACGCCGCCGGAGTCGAAGGCGATGGCGGTGAAGATCTTCGGCACCACGAAGGATAAGCCGATGGCGCACAGGTATCCCGGCACCAGCAGGACAAAAATAGAAATGCCCGTCAGCACCCGCAGCATGGCGAGACCAATGGACACCGCCACGCCGATGGACAGGCTGGTGCTCATGGCCTTGCCGGGGATAGCCCCGGAGGTCAGCTCCTCCACCTGCCGGTTCAGCACATGGACGGCAGGCTCCGCCTGCACGATGAACCAGCCCATCAGCATACCGATGGGGATCAGGACCCAGCTTTGCTCCAAAGCCGCGATCTGGCGGCCCAAATAGCTGCCGGCGGGTAAAAAGCCCACATTCACACCGGTCATAAACAAAACCAAACCGATATAAGTATACAGGAGTCCCACAGTGATTTTCAACACATTTTTTCGAGACAAATGCAGAGACGTCACCTGAAACACGGCGAAAAAGGCCGCAATAGGCGCCAGCGCCGCCCCCATTTCCTTCGCATAGACTGGAAGGCCTTGGGCGAACAGCCGCCACAGCTCCCGGCTGTCCCCGGCCTCCGGCACTACGGAGGGCACATAGCTTCCCGCTGCCGGGTATGCCAGTGCCAGCGTCAGCACCGCCAGCACCGGCCCCACGGAGCACAGCGCCACCAGACCGAAGCTGTCCTCGCCGGCCTTGCCGTCGCTTCGGGTGGAGGACACACCCAAGCCCAGCGCCATGATGAAAGGCACGGTCATAGGCCCGGTGGTCACACCGCCGGAGTCAAATGCCACCGCCAGAAAATCCTTGGGGGCAAAGGCCGCCAGAGTAAAGATCACCATGTAGGACGCGATGAGCAGGCCGTTCAGCGGGATCTGGAACAGGATGCGCAGCAGCGCTACCACCAGAAAGATCCCCACGCCCACGGCCACCGCCCCGATCAGGACGGCGTTGGGGATCCCCGGCACCTGCCCCGCCAAAACCTGAAGATCCGGCTCGGAAATAGTGACGATGATGCCGATAAGCAAGCTGACGCACACCACCACCCACAGCTTCCGGGATTTGGTCATCTGTGCGCCCACCCGCTCACCAATGGGGAGCATGGCGGTATCCGCACCCAGAGTAAACAAGCCCATACCCACGATCAGCAGCACGGCGCCTACCAAGAACGCCAGCAGCACGTCCGTTGGGACCGGAGCCGCGGTAAAACACAAGATCAGCACGATCAGGGTAATGGGCACCACGGAGGCCAGCGCCTCCCTCACCTTTTCACCCAATATCGTTTTCGTCTGGCCGATCTGGTCCCGCCACTTCTTCCGCAGTCCTGCAAACAAACGCACCGCCTCCTTCTCTGATGATCACTTGATGGATTTATCATACCATTTTTCACCTTAGCATCGCAACTTTTTGTCGGAATCTTTTCAAATTATTAACAATATATGTGAAAAGTGCTGTGCACGCCCTTGTTATTCCGCAAAAACTGCCCGGCTGTTGCCGGGCAGTTCCCTACTTGCTTCGTTCCTCCAGCGTTTTTGCCAGCTCTGCCGCAAACAGGCGGGCGGCCAGCTCCGCCTCCTCCGGGGCGTTTCCGGCGGTCCCCACCTCCACCAGCAGAGAACCTGTGGTGGCGTGTTGATTGTACCGGGAATTCCGCAGAAGCAGAGGCCGCATCAGCGTGGGATAGTCCGTCAGCGCCTGCTCCTGCACCGCCACCGCCAGCCGCAGATTCTCCATCCAGTCGGGATGGCTCAGTCTGCCGCCGTCGCTGCCCATGATGAGGGAGAGCTGCGCCGCCGTCCCCTGTCCCTCGATCTCCGACACCACTTTCACCTGACTGCCGTCGGACGCCTCGATAGCGTCCCGGTGGACATCCAGCACGAAGCGGATAGATGGGTACTCTTTCAAATACCGGTCGATCCCCGCCAGAGAGCGGTCATAGGCCCCGGCGTACTCCGGATAGTCATACAGGGTCCGGTCATGGAGCACGGAGATCCCCGCCTGAGCAAATACCTCTGCCATGGCGTCCCCCATGCGAACCACATTGTACCGGGAGTCCGTGGTGCGGTGGTCCCCGGACCAGACGATGCCGTCATCCACCGCCGGGGTATAGCCCTCGCTGCCGTGGCTGTGCAGAATCAGGATCTGCGGCGCTTCGCCGGTCAGCTCCGCCGCGAAGGGCTTCAGCAGCTCCTCGTTGGAGAGGGTATATTGGGTGGTGTTTCGGATGTAGACCTTCCCGCAGACGGTGTAGCCGCTGGGGTCTGTGGGGATCAGGGTCTTTGCCGTCACGCCGTTGTCTGCCCCAGCTGTCACCGGAGCGGGCTGGGGCTCCTCCCGCACCGGCTGGGTCACGGGGGCGGGGCGTTCGTCCTCCGGTTCCTCCGCCGCCTGACGCCGCAGGTTGGAGATCTCTCCTCGTGCGGAAAGCAAGATCGGCGCCTGACTCAGCATCAGCACGGACGGCGCCGAAAGGCCGTCCCTCTGCCCCATGTCCCCTAACTGCCACTGGAGCAGCGCCAGCGGCAATTCCCTCTTCACGGCCATCCACGCTCCGGCGGCGTCAACGCTGCCCGCCGTGGCATAGACGGTCCACAGTGTCACGCCCGCCAGCAGCAGCGCGCCCAACCGCTGAGAGAGCCTTGCAAACCTCTTTCGTTCCATTTGCTTCACCTCTTGGGACAACCTTATGCGCCACAAATCAAAAAAATGACCATCCAATGAAAAACCGCCCGACACATTTGTGCCGGACGTTCCTCTATCTCAATACCATTTATCCAAATTCATTCCGCGAGGCTTCGCATCAGGGCGATCTCTTTGGCATAGCCGGGCAGCTCATTGGGTGTTTCCAGGCAGAAGGGCAGATTTTTCAGCGCCGGATGATTCACCACCCGGGCCAGCGCCTCCTGTCCAATGCAGCCCTCCCCGATCCGGGCGTGGCGGTCCTTGTGGGCGCCGCAGAGATTCAGACTGTCATTCAAATGAATGGCCCGCAGCCGCTCCAGTCCGATGGCCCGGTCAAATTCCGTCAAAACGCCGTCCAGATCGTGAATGATGTCATACCCGGCGTCGGAAACGTGGCAGGTGTCCAGACAGACGCCCATCTTCCCCGTCAGCTCCACCCGATCCAGAATCTCCCTCAGTTCCTCAAAGCGTCCGCCTACCTCGCTGCCCTTCCCGGCCATGGTCTCCAGCAATACCGTTGTAGACTGTTCCGGGGTCAGGATGGCGTTGAGTCCTTCCGCGATATAGGTGATCCCGGCTTCGATCCCCTGTCCCACATGGCTGCCGGGGTGGAAATTGTAAAGCTGCCCCGGTATGTGCTCCATACGGCGCAGATCGTCCGCCATGGTGTCCCGTGCGAAAAGACGGTTTTGTTCCTCCGCGCCGCAGAGATTCAGGGTGTACGGGGCATGGGCGATGATCGGTGCGAAGCAGTGATCCTTCATGAGCGCCACCAGCGCCGCCGCGTCCGCAGGGTCCAGTTCCTTGGCCTTGCTCCCCCTGGGATTCCGGGTGAAAAACTGAAAGGTGTCCGCCCCCAGTTCCAACGCCTGCCGGCCCATAGCCAGAAAGCCCTTGGAGGATGATAAATGACAGCCGATGTGCAGCATAGAAACCTCCCGAAAAATAGTTTCTTCATTATAGCACACCGGCTGCCGCCTGTCACGGGTCTTATTTACGGAGTCTCCGCTTCTATCTCACCGTCCTGCGGCGTATCGGACAGAAACAGTTCCTCCGCCTGCCGCTGAACGGCGATCAAATCCTCCCGGAGCTGTCGGAGCGTTTCTTCGGTATCTGTCAATGCGTTGAACAGAAGCAGGTATTCTTTCGTCAGTGTATGGTTCATATAGTATCCTTTCTTTTCCGAATGAATTGCAATTTCGGAATACGGCTCTATCATACAAAATTTCCGGCTGCTTTTTTGTCGGATTTTGTCGAAGAGATATATTTTTTTGTCATCAAAGGGTATTATTTTCCCAAGCAAGCGGAATCTTGTCCCAAAAAGCGGTTGCAGGTCCAGATGTCGGATGCTATGATAAAAAGGCAAATGATCGTGCAAGGAGGCACTTATGAGTCCTGCGTCTACCGAACAATTCCTTTTGGAGCAATATACCGGGCATCCCGCGTCCCAGCTTCAGGATCTGCGCAAAGCCCTCTATCAAAGCGTCTTTGGCTGCGAGCATCTGATCACGGACACCTCCGCCGCCGCAGAGGGTATCCGGAGGGAGGCTGCGGAAGCCGGACCGTGCAGCCGGGAGATTGAAGCGCTGGACGGTCCCTGGTCCCGGGTGCAGCTGGGCGTTCTGGCAGATGGTCTGACCCCCGAAACGCTATCTCGCATGTTTGCCCGGTCTGCCGCTATGTCCCACGGGGATGCGGATGCCTTGCAGGAAAAGCTGACGGTCCTGCGGCGGCTGATCCACTCCGGCGCTCTGCCCTATTCTCCGGCAGAGGCCGATGCGGAGCTGGATGACTGGCGAAAAAACGGTTTTCCCGTCTGCCGCCACTCCGAGGAATACCGGGCCGCCTACCGTCCAGCTTACCGGGTGCTGCACCGCACTTATGTCCGCCTGCTGCCGCTTCTGGCGGCCATTGACCAGGCCTTGGCGGAAAACCCTCGGGTCCTGCTGGCCATTGAGGGCGGCGCCGCCAGTGGCAAAAGCACTCTGGCAGATCTGCTGACGGCGATTTATCCCGATACGGCGCTGTTCCATGCCGACGATTTCTTCCTCCGTCCGGAGCAACGGACCGCCGCGCGCTACGCCCAGCCCGGCGGCAATCTTGACCGGGAGCGGTTGGAATCGGAGATCCTGATTCCTATCAGTCGGAACGAAGCCGCCGTTTACCGTCCCTTCAACTGCCGCACCCTGTCCCTCCGGGAGCCGGTGACCGTCCTGCCGGGGCGGCTGAATATCGTGGAAGGCAGCTACAGCTTTCACCCGGAATTGGCCCGTTATTACGATCTGTCCGTCTTTTTGGACATTTCCCCGGAAACCCAGCGGAGCCGGATACTGGAGCGCAACGGTCCGGAGTGGGGTCAGCAGTTTTTTGACCGTTGGGGCCCCTTGGAGCAAACTTATTTTCACGAAACAGACACTCAGGGCCGCTGTACGCTGGCCTTAAAGGAGGAAATACGATGAAGCTCGTTGTGATCGACGGCCAGAGCGGCCGCACAGGGGCGCTGCTGGTAGAACGGGTCCGCGCCGCAGAACTTCCCTTGGAACTGTTGGCGGTAGGCACCAATGCCATCGCCACTGCCGCCATGATGAAGGCTGGAGCCCAGCGGGGCGCTACTGGAGAAAACCCGGTTCTGGTGGCCTGCCGGGATGCGGACATCATCGCCGGACCCATTGGCATTCTGATGGCGGACGCCCTCATGGGGGAGATCACCCCTGCTATGGCGGTGGCCGTGGGCCAGAGCCGGGCCCAGAAGGTACTGCTGCCGGTGAATTCCAACTGCGGCAAGATCGTGGTCGGCGTCCGGGACCTGACCCTCTCCCAGATCATGGATGAGGCGGTGGAGGTCCTGCGGGAACTGTGCGGTCTGTCCGCGCAGCCGCTCTGAACAAAGAACGCAAAAAAGTGCCTGAGATTTGAAATCTCAGGCACTTTTTCATCTTTTACACACCGCCGAACCGGAACACCACGCCTACCGCTGCAGAAAGGCCGATGAACACAATGGGATGCCACTTTTTCGTAAGCTTCACCCAGTTAGTCAGCACCAGCAGCACCGCCGCCAGCGCCAGACCCATCCAGCTTACCGTACCGTCCCAGGAAAACCGCATAAAAAGAGAATCCGGGACTGCAGTGCTGGTGACGCGCAGAAGCACCTGCAAAACAACGCCGGCACAAGCCGCACCGATCAGGCCGCTGGAGGCGGGCCGCAGGCCGTAAAAGGCGTTCTCCACATATTTACTGTTCCTGAACTTGGTCAGCATGGCCGCCACGATCAAGATGACGATGATAGAGGGCGTCACCTCACCGATGGTGGCGATGACCGCTCCGGGGATGCCCGCCACGGTGAAGCCCACATAGGTGGCCATGTTGATGCCGATGGGGCCGGGAGTGGACTCGGAAACCGCCAGCATATTCATCAGGTCCGTCTGGCTGTACCAGCCAGTAGCAAGGCCGATGTTTTTCAGGAAGGGCACGGTGGCCATACCGCCGCCCACGGCGAACAGCCCCGTCTTGAAAAATTCCCAGAAAAGACGCAGATAGGTCATTTCGCAGCCCTCCCTTCCAGGTTTTTCAGCAAAATCCCCGCCACAGCGGAGACCACCACAAACCACACCGGAGAAATATGCAGGAACAAGCTTCCCGCCATGACGATCAGGAAAATGGCCGCCGTCCGCTTATCCACCACAGATTTTTTCAGCAGCTTCAGCACGGCGTTGAAGATCAGGACACACACGCATACCTGGATCCCGGCAAAGGCGTTCTGTACCCAGGCCAAATGGGAGAAATTCGTGATCAATCCCGCCAGGATCGAAATAATGACCAAAGAAGGAAACACCACGCCCAGCGTGGCCACGATGCCTCCTAACCAGCCCCGGTGCTTCTGACCGATAAAGGTGGCTGTGTTGACGGCGATGACGCCGGGGGTGCACTGGCCGATGGCGAAGTAATCCATCAGTTCCTCCTCTGTAGCCCAGCCCTTATGCTCCACCACCTCCCGCTGGAGAATGGGCAGCATGGCATATCCTCCGCCGAAGGTCATCACGCCCACCTTGGCAAAGGTTCCGAACAAATCCAGATATTCGTTCATTCAGTTCTCCTCTTTCCAACATCAAATCGGAATTTTATTATACTCTTTCTGAGCAAAAAAACAAGCCCGGCCCCCATGTGATACTTCACAAAGGGACCGGGACAAGGAAGGCCGAAAATCAGGGAAGCTGAATATGCGTCCGCTTCAGGGACCGCCGCAGAGCCACACACAGCGGGGGTGCCAGAATGATGGCCACCGCGCCGTTGAACAGGGAAGCGGGGATCTTCAGAGGCAGAGCCGCCGCCGCCACGGAAGCGGTGAGACCACCCATCAGCAGGCCGTCATACGCAAAGGACTTGAAGAAATAGAGAATGTAGTAGGCCACGCAGCCCAGAGCCGCGGAGACGGTGCAGCGCCCGTAAGCAGGCGTCTCCCGGTCCTTCATGGCCAGACCGGCTACCATACCCATAACGCCCTTGGTGAGGAAGGTGATCCAGCACTCCGGTGCGTAGGCCGGGTTGGTCAGGTCATAGATGGCGGAGCCAAGGCCAGAGGCAAAGCCGCCCACAGGCCCCAACAGCAAGCCGGACAGGCAGCACATGATGTTGGCCAGAGTAAAGGAGGTGCGGCCGCCGATGGCGATGGGCATGGTGATCCGCAGATAGTTGCTGACAAACACCAATGCCGTCATCATGCCCAGCATGGTCAGCTTATTGACATTCTTCTCATTCCGATTCATAAAAAGCACTCCTAAGTTGTTTGTTGAACCTATCATAGCATGTAATTGACTTTGTGGCAAATGCCAGTTCTCATAAATTTGATAAGGTCAGTTTTGACAAGAGCAGTCCCGCGGCTTTTGGGCCGCGGGACTGCTTTGCTTCACTGTTTATGCCTTGGGTTCTTCGGACTCGAACACGGTCTTGGCGCTGGCCGCCAAACCCGCCAAGCCCTGCAATTCGCTGGGGATGATGATCTTGGTGGCCTTGCCGTCCGCCACCTTGGTCATGGTCTCCAACGCCTTCAGTTTCACCACCTGATCGTTGGGCGCAGCCTCGTTCAGCAGCTTCAGGGCATCCGCCGTGGCCTGCTGGACCTTCATAATGGCCTCGCTCTCTGCCTCGGCCGCCAGAATTTTCGCGGTCTTTTCCGCCTCGGCCTCCATGATCTTCGCCTGCTTGGCGGCGTCGGCCCGCAGGATGGCAGACTGCTTCTCGCCCTCCGCCACCAGGATCTGACTCTGCTTCTGGCCCTCGGCCTGAAGGATGGATTCACGGCGCTCCCGCTCCGCCTTCATCTGCTTTTCCATGGCGTTCTGGATCTCTTTGGGCGGGATGATGTTTTTCAACTCCACCCGGTTAACTTTGATGCCCCAGGGGTCCGTGGCCTCGTCCAGAATGGAGCGCATCCGGGAGTTGATGGTATCACGGCTGGTAAGGGACTGGTCCAACTCCATATCGCCGATGATGTTTCGCAGGGTGGTGGCCGTCAGATTCTCGATGGCGTTCATGGGGTGCTCCACACCGTAGGTGTAGAGCTTGGGATCGGTGATCTGGAAGTAGATGACCGTGTCGATCTGCATGGTGACATTATCCTTCGTGATCACGGGCTGGGGATCGAAGTCGGCCACCTGCTCTTTGAGGCTGACCTTCTTCACAACGCGCTCGAAAAACGGAATTTTGAAGTGCAGGCCCACGCCCCATGTCGCGCTGTAAGCGCCGAGGCGCTCGACAACGTATGCTCTCGACTGCTGCACGATCTGAATGTTCGTCACAAGCACCAGAAGCACCAGCAGTACCAAAATGCCAATACCGATATAGCCGATCCATTGCATCGTTCTTTTCCTCCTAAAATCTTTCTGTCGGTTGGTTTTTTACTTCTCGTCGGGATTTCGCGCCGGGCGGACATAGAGCTTCACGCCCTCCATGCGCACGATTTTTGCCATTTTGCCTTTTTCTATGATCTCGCCGCTGTCGCTGCGCGCGGTCCAGGTCTTGCCGTCGATGTACACAGCGCCGGTGGCGTTCTCATTGTCGACCGTTTCGGTCACCTTCGCCTCGTGGTGCAGCACGCGGTCGGCGTTCGTGGGGACGATGGTCTTATCGAGCATCTTCCGCGCCAACGGCCGTGTTGCGGTGAGCGCAAGGATCGAAACGACCAGAAATGTTGC
>OGMT01000947.1_pt1 | contig 16441 bp, 13 predicted proteins | sample 1573271 | NCBI WGS metagenome assembly OGMT01 (sample SAMEA2582000, study PRJEB24529) | metagenome | biome: Human gut stool | place: China | collected 2011 | reverse complement strand
ATATGATTTCAACGATTGTAACCGTGGCGTCATCGACTGTCAGTCCTTTGTTTTTTGGATTATATTTTTTCAGAATTTCCAATGCGTCTTCGGCGGTGTCACACAGCAGTCTCATATCCGTTTCGTCGATCAAAACATTTTCAAAAGCGATATAACCGCATTTGCAGATAGCGTCAAAAAGGAAATTTACACCTTTTTTTCGCACATAAAAAGAACAGCAGTAGTCAAAATTTGAATGATTTTTTGAATAGCTCACGGATACAATTTCTTTTTTTACACGCATTTTTCGTTTGGAAATATTATGAAATAACGACCGTAAAGTCATATCGGTTATGTCATGGCAGCCCCGCAGAACGGACAGAATTTCGGCGGATTGCCGTCAGGCTTATATCCGCAAGCCGAGCAAACAATTGCCGCAGCATTTTGCGGAGTAAACGGCTGTGAAACTTGCTGATTTACTGTGTTGCTCTGCATAGGCATTCCGTTCTGCTGATAACCCATATTGTTCTGCATGGGCATTCCGCTTTGCTGATATCCCATATTGTTCTGCATGGGCATTCCGTTCTGCTGATAGCCCATATTGTTCTGCATAGGCATTCCGTTCTGCTGATAGCCCATATTGTTCTGCATACCGTTCCTTATTTGTTCACACAGTCTCATTAACTGCATTCCGTCATCAAACGCTCTCATAAGCTCATTCCTTACAGTACCGATTGACGAATCAACATACATTGATATATCGGTTATGAACGGATGATTTACGATGAATTTTGCTTTTAAAGAAGATATTCTTTGCGGTGATGACGATGTGTTTGTATCACGAACATACGGCTGAAGTGCAAGCGGAACATCAAGCATACCGTTTTGCCCCGAAAATGAGTTTGTTGTATCAAACTGACTGCCAAAACCGCTGTTCCTGCCCTGACGGTTATCATAGTGGTCATACTCATCAGGAATTCCGTCACGGTCGGAATCCTGCAGAGTTGTATATCCAAGCTCAAGCCAAAAGTCCTGCAGCTGTGAAAAATCAAAAATTTCAGGATTGCTGTTTTTGAAATCTCTGCCTATTGTAAAATAGAATTTTCTGTTATTAAAATCTACAACAAGCTTTTCGTTTGTACCGGCACTTGCCGACTGAACAAATGCCGAATATTTCTGTTTGTTCTGCTCACGCTGTTCAAGATGAGTTTTAACATCATCTAATGTTCTGTTTTTCCAGCCTGATGAAAGCGAGCTGAGCTTGTGCTTACAGTCACTGCAAAGATAACCGTCTGAAAGCTTTTGCCTTGTGAGGGCATTAACCTTGTCACCGCAAAGGTCACAATATTTCTTTTCAAATAATCCCATAAACTTTCTCCTTTACAAAAGATTCACGATTTTCTTCTGAATATTTGTAGCGTCAACAATTGATATTGTGCCGTCACCGTTTGTGTCTGCAATTTTAAAAGTGTAATCGTCAAAGTCTTCAAGCCCGACAATGTATTTTTGAACCAAGGTTGCATCCACGATATTAATAACACCGTCCATATTGACATCATACGGAACAGTAATGTTTACATCAAGGTTAACATCTTTCTTATCAACATTCACTTCATATACCCGTGTCACGCATTGTGGCTTGCTTACGGTAATGACATATTTACCTGTACCTGTTTGATAATAATACAGAGTTGCATTTTTGTGCACTATTTCATCTGTAAAGCTACTCTTATAAACGCCACCAGGAGTGTATTTATCAAACTTAACAGTAATAGTGTCATCCGGTGAGCCGCCCGTTCTGAAATCTATTATAATGCATGCATTAAACTTTTGCGTAACTTTAACCGATTCACTGTAAATAACATCACCGTTTTTACCCGTAACAGCACATCTGAACTGAGTTTCATCAAAATCCGTATTCGGTCTGATTCTCAAAGTATTTGATTTTGTACCCTTGAAGGAAAACTGGTTTAATGTAGATGAGTCGTCATCTATGTTTTTCCACATTCTTATTATACCGGTGGGTGTTCTTCTCTTTACTTTCATCTGCCACTGATAGCTTGCGGCATTTTTGGCAGCAACCCATATAATTTCTTCTTTGCCTTTCATAATCATAATTTCTGCCTCAGGGAACTGATGTGTAAATGATGGCGATTCATATGGAACAATGTAATATGCCCAAATATAATATTGACCTGTGGTTTCATCCTGAAGAATTGTCGCCTGACTGTCGCCATTGTACAAACCGCATACTGCGTCTTTGTCAACCGCATATCCTCTGTTCATATTAAAGTATAGCTGACAACAATACATACCGCTGTCAAAAGTTTCTCCGCTGTCGAGCTTTCTGCTAATTTTGTTGTTTTCGTACTTATACCACTCAATATAATCAAAGCTGTAATAAGTGCTGTTTATCGGAGTTGCCGTTGTTGAGGGGATTTTTCCCTGTTTAGGTTTTTCCAAACCTAAAAATCCAATTGCAGTAATTTTGGTTTTTTCAAGAAGTCCCGGAAAGTTACATTTTCCCGAATAAAAAGTACCGCTCTTTGAACCCGTTACTTTACATCTAAAGACAACATCTTTCCACCCTGAGTCAGGTCCTACAAGTTCTGCGTAGGTCTGAAATTTAAGATGGTCTGTAAAAACACCCGAAAATTTCGAGTCGGGGTTGTTGGTTTTATCGGAGAGGTTAACCCAGCTTATGCTCGGATACTTTGCCTGCCATTGATAGGTAAAGGTTTCGCCTGTACTGCCGCCGTTTACTCCCACGATAATGTTAAGGACATCTCCTATGTAAACCTCGGTGTCGATATATTTGATATAAGCCTGAGCCGCCGCATTTGCGGTTATGGCTGTCATAGGAAGTGTTGTCAACAGCATGAGAAAGCATAAAACAACACTCGAAATACGCTTTGCTTTTTTCTTGATTTTCATAAAAATCCCTCCTTCATGCCCAAGGATCAACCGAAGCCGGAGTTCGTATATCAGAGAGTGCAAGATTACGCCATAAGAACCATTGATTGCCCTTTCTGCGAAGCTCAATCGGACGAGGTGAGTCTGCTCCCGACGACTGAACCTGAACCTTTGCATAACCCTCGCTCTGATAGGTATATGCATACTCGGAAACGGTTATTTTGTACGGAACATTCGGTGTATAATCGTTCTTCACGGATGAACCCTCAAAATATGAGCGAGGAATATATCCCCTGCCCTTGATTCTGTCACGCAAAAACTGAATATCCATCCCGTTCATCGGCTGAGGTCCTTTTAATACATTAAGCATTTCTATTGTGTTTTCCGGACTTTCGTCATATTCAAGCAACACAAGCATTGCAAATGCCGCTGTTGAAAGAGGTGACGAAAAGTCAAGCTCCGGCATTTTTTTGAGTTCATCTGCATTTTTCGGATAATCGGCAAATACAAATGTTTTGCTTTTGTGCATCGCATTATTTACCGCTCCCGAAACGGCCTTTGAAACATTGTTTTTTACAGCCTGATTTGTCATATTTTTTAAGCTGTCAAATATACCCATAAACAGTACCTCCTTTTTAAAGTGCGTCAAGTGCGGCGGCAAGATAATCTGCCGTTACGGATGAATAAAAAAACGAGCTTATTTTTCCGAATTGTTTTGCCTGTTTAACCCTGTCGGCAAGGTCGGGATATGCCTGTTCGTCACAGAGCAGAGCCGTTTTACAGCTTGGCAAATATTCCTTTACTTTTCCACACAGCTCAAGCCGTTTCTCAATAGTTGAATCGGCAAGTCTTGTGACATCCATAAGTAAAACATCAACTCTTTCTGCAATGCACAAATCAAGAATTTTCCCGTATTGATTCGGTGAAACATTTTCAATACAAAATCTTCCCTTCTTTACAAGGGCATTTTGAATAGCCTCACTGAGCAAATTATTCTGAACACTGAGCAAAATTTTCTTCAACGGACATCACCCCTTTTCACCTATATCTTTCACTTATATTGTACAATTTTGCGATAGAATATGAATGTGCCAAACGGCATATTTCACAACATAAACAAAAAAAGCACAGCCGCCCGATTGTTCGGACAGCTGTGACCTTGTGCTAAAAATATTTACGGTGGGTAATTAAAAGGGGGGTAAATAATAAAATAATTATGCTTTGTTCTTAACAGCGCCTATAATGTAAAGTACAGGGATAGCAAGACCGCAGATAAGAGAGAATACATTGAACTGTGATCCGCCTATCATGCTGATAATTTCGCCTGCAATACACATAACCGCAACAACAACGCCCCATACAATACATGTATTTGCCTTGTGCGGAAGTTTTGCGTTGATAACGCCGATAATACCTGCAACAAACTCAGCAACCGCACTGATAAGTGCGAAAACGCCGCCGACATAAAGCATAGTCATATCGTATGTACCGTCGTTAAAAGCTGCAAGTGCGGCGATACCGAGAATGGCGATGATTGATACAATCAATGCAATAGCACCGAATACAATCATAAGGATTCCCGTTACTTTAAGAAAAGTTGAACCTTTTGCCTCCATAGTTTTTCCTCCTGTCATTAAATAATAAATTTTATGCACCTTTGTCTTTGATTATTAATCGGACAAAGATAGCGTTTTGCACAAAAGATATTCACCGTCTGAGCAGTTTATATCCTGTAATTGTATTATACTGTTTTAACAGCAAAAAAATATGTGCCAAACGGCACATATTCAGAAAAAAGTATTTATTTGTCGTTAATTCTATCGTCAAGGATTACAAGTCCCGCCTCTCTTGCCTTTACGGCAAGCTCTGTTCTTGACTTAAAGCCTGTTTTTTCAAGCATATACTGTATATAGTTCTTGACAGTACCCGGAGCAATGTAAAGTCTTTTGGCAATTTCCGTGTTTGTATCACCGCTTGTCAGTTCACGCAAAACCTCAAGCTCCCTTTCGGTAAAATCCGTACTCATTGCGTTGCCGAATTTAATTTTGGGAGTTGTGTCGGGAAACACACGCTCACCGTTCATTGTTCTGTCCATAAGTTCAATAATAGGTTCGGAACTTACCTCTTTGTACCAAAAGCTGTCAACTCCTGCATCCTTGGCACGCTTTAGATAGGAATATTCGGGCATTGAGGTAACAATGATTATCTTAATTTTCGGAAACTTTGCTTTTATTCTTTCAGCTGCCTCAAGACCGTTTGCCCCCATTGAAGTGCATATATCCATTAAAATCAGGTCAACATCGGAATTTTCGCAATGATAATCCGTCATATCGGCATTACTTATTGAGCCCGCAAGCGTATAGTTTTCGCTTTGGTTTACATACATTTCAAATAAAGTTCTCGGCATTGACTGATCTTCAACTATCAGCACTCTTGTCATACTGCAGCACCTCGCTTTTCGGTATTGTGATTTCAAGAACAAAAATTTCGGAAGTCGATATTTTCATGCTTCCGCCGATTTGCTCCGCCTTTTTTCTTACGGAAGAAAGTCCGCCGCCCTCATTGATTTTTTGAGGCGGTTTTCTGCCGTTATTTGCAAATTTAAAAATATATTTTTCACCGTCGTCAAGACTTTCAAGAATCATTTTATCTGCTTTTGCGTGTCTTGCGGCATTGTTAAGGCATTGCATTGTTGCAAAAGTCAGAACCCGTGCAACCGCATTGTTATCAGTCGGAAGATTTCCGACTGTTTCAAGCGTTATTCCGACAAGCTTTGCGGCATTTTCAATATCCTTAGCAAAGTTTTCGTCTTTGCAATCATTCTCTGCGGTATTCAGAACAGAAATATTGTTTTTCCACATTTCAAGTAATTTACTGTTATTTTCAGACAGAGTGCCGTTTTCAAGATATCTTCTTGTTGTTATCAGCGTACTGCCGAGTCTGTCATGAATTATCTCTTTTGTGCGAAGAATTTCTTCTTCTCTTGTCAGATCATAGACCATTTCATTGTATTTTTTCAGATGAGCATTAACCTTTTTTAACTCGCCTATTTCATATTCCAAGGTTGATGTAAGCTTTGTAAACTCTGTTATATCGGTTGCCGCAAGCTGAAAATACGGTTTTGAAAAAATTTCCGTTTCCGACAACGAAAAGCTGAAAACCCTGCCGTCCTTTAATCTGACTGTAAATGCCCCGTCATTTTCATATTGAGAAGCCTCTTTTATCTTCTCTCTGAAGGGCATTGCAACATTAAGCGATTTACCCGTAAGTTCAAGGCATATGCTTTCCATAAGGTTATTTTTCAATACAACAAGTCCGTTTTCATCAAAATAGCAAAGTCCTGTCGGCAAACCGTCAAAGCTTTCTTTAATTGACATTGCGGTAATATCAGTATTTCTGCAATGATGAAGCCTTACCGTTATGTACACAGACATTACAGCACAATATGCCGTTATGCCGACAGACAGAGCAAACGGCATTCTGCCAAAAAATTCAGCCATTTTATTAATTTGGTTATCGTAATATATTTTACTCAAGACATGAGTGCTTACCAAAAACATTGTCAAAGAGATTACTGCAATTATAACCGCTGAAATTGGTTTCCACAACCTGATTTTATAAAGAAAAGATTGCGTTGCGTTGTATATTGCCGCACAGGCAACAACAAATTGCACACTCATCAATATAACACAAACAAACGAACGCATTTCAAGGATGGGTGTCATATGTCATCACCTCCGCTTTGCATACGAACAAACACAAACAGCGTGTCGGCGTCATATTCCGTGGTGACATTTCCGCCGAGTTTTATAATATCGTCAAGTAAATCATTGGGAATTTTCATTTCATTTTTGCTGTCACAGTTGATTTTTAAATCAATAAATCTGTCATGGACTTTTAAATTAAACAGCAACGCATCTGTGCAGTTCATTATATGCCTTATAAAAATCCCGATGAATTTAAAAAGTGCAATCGTTTTTTCGGCTGAAATTTCTCCCGAAACATTACTGAAAAACGAACACGAAATTCCGTAAACAGAAATGTACTCGGCAAGTTCTCGGATACTGTTTTCAAGCTCAAAAGCATTCAGCATTTTTCTGCTTTTTGCCATAATGAGCAGATTGCTTATTCTCTTGATGTAGACATTAACAACACAGGCACCGGCATAATTAACCGAAATATCTCCCCTGTTGTTTTCAATATTTTTGAGTATATTTTCAAGGTCGCAAAGCTGAGGACGGACAAATTCGGTTATACTGTCATAGAGTTTGTTCTGTTCGGTTACTGCCGCTCTTCGTTTTTTCAGCTCTGCCTCTGATTTTAAGATTACATTGTATTCCGAAATCTGCTCTTTTACTTCCGAAAGTTCTCTGTTAATTCGGTTAATTGCCGATATATCTTCCGTCCAAACTGCCTTACCGCCTTTTATATTATGCTTTTTAAGAATTATATTTTCATCAATCAAAACACTGTTACCGTTTTGCAGAACAACATCTTTTGAAACATTTGTTGCGTTTTTAGAGCGGTATTTCACATTGCCCTCATTGTCAAATATGAGAGTGTTAAGATTTGACGCATTGAAAAAATCGCCGTAACCCGTATTTGACGGCACAAGACCTATCTGAATAAGGCTTTCCCATAGAGCAATTGAGGCAAAACAGAACACCTCGGGAACATTGTAAATTCTAAGTCCCGAATATCCGTGATTCAGATTATTCCAGAGTGTGTAAATTATTGCGACAAGAATTATTACAATCGGAATCCACAGCTTTTTGCGTGTTGCGGAAATTCTGCATCGATTTATTGAAAGCACAATTGACGAAAGTACAAGTATAAAAATCCACACTGCAATTACATAGTAAACAGGACCGTAACTGTATTGTTTGTTCCAATTGTGAAAATCGGGTTCAAATACAAAAGCAAGCTGATGAAAATCGTTCGTCATAACAAGCAGCACAAGAACGGCGGCAGGTATAATCAAAAGATATTTTCGGTTATTTGTATTTTCGGGCTTACCGATATTCAGCATTGCAAAAAACATCATAAGCGGTAAAAACACCATTGCTATGTAATATGAATACCAAAGATACCGTCCGTATGTGTTGATGTCGGCAGGGCTGTTGTATTTTATGGCACGAAGAGCCATCCACAAGAGCATAAGCGCCGCAGATATCACAAGGCAGATTCGTATATTCTTCTGAACAATGCGATATGCAACAGACACACCCCAGCCTATAATAAGCCCCGAAAAGATAATAACATCAAAATTTTCAATATAATTGTCCGCCGAGGAAGTAAGATGAGAAAAAATTCTCACCGCACCTCCGAACAGGAATATAATTATCCCGACAACAGTCAGAAGCTTTGTTTTGTCAACTTTGCGAACCATATGCCACCCGTCAGTTATTTCAAGTTTAATTTCAGCAACATAATTTTTTTCAAAACACCAATGTTGCACACTATTTTACTACATAATAACACAATAAAACGGATTATACAATTCATATTTACCGCAAACTTAAACAAAAAAGTAAATAGTTAATTTCCAAAGTAACTTTCACCGTGGAACTTACTTCGGGAATTAACGCACTGAAATCTTCCTTGTTTTGGACTGTAATCAATCGTGGTATTCTTAACAAACTTATTAAACTACAAAAGGCACATAACCGAAAGTGATAACGGTTATGTGCCTTATTGTTTTTTTTGCAATGCTGTTTTTTCACAGTCCACGAGTAAAATTTGTACTCTAATTAGATTTACACTATTCTCAAACGAATCTGACATAGTGAAAACTTTATCAGTTGTTTTACTACCTTATAGATTTACACTATTCTCAAACGTATGTCACAAGCGGAACTCGCACGAAAGAGTTTTACTACCTTATAGATTTACACTATTCTCAAACCGTCGCTTGCCATTTCATCAAGTTTCTTGTGTTTTACTACCTTATAGATTTACACTATTCTCAAACGCTTTATCATTGCCACCGCCTGAATGCTTTGTTTTACTACCTTATAGATTTACACTATTCTCAAACTGGTGAACCGCCTGACCTATCAGCGCACACGTTTTACTACCTTATAGATTTACACTATTCTCAAACACCCGTTTACTGTTTCGATGCCTGAAATTGTTTTACTACCTTATAGATTTACACTATTCTCAAACATATTCATTCGCCCATTTTTCGGAGCAAGGTTTTACTACCTTATAGATTTACACTATTCTCAAACCTCGGTTCAGTTTATACAATGCTTGGCAAGTTTTACTACCTTATAGATTTACACTATTCTCAAACAGAGGTTGCACCTCTTTGCTTGTCAACAAGTTTTACTACCTTATAGATTTACACTATTCTCAAACAGGGCAAGCCGACATCTATGTGGTCACTGGTTTTACTACCTTATAGATTTACACTATTCTCAAACGACAATATACTGCAAAAGTTTTAGGCTTGATGTTTTACTACCTTATAGATTTACACTATTCTCAAACGTTATCAGGTACACCAACTGGCGGAAAATATGTTTTACTACCTTATAGATTTACACTATTCTCAAACCTCAAATTGGGAATAAAATGCACCCACTATACTGTGCACGGCAAATCTATGAGGTTATTTTATAACATTTGTATAATGATTGTCAATAAAATTCGCACAAATCATTATCAATCACAACAAGTTTTTCGTATTCAGAAACTTCTTTCGGCACTGAGTTTTCAATGTTAAGCAAATATATACCGTGCATAACAGCGGATTCCAAAAGATTTTCACATTCACTGTCATCAAGATAAATATGCAGATTTTGAACAATAAAACACTTTATTCCAAGATACTCTTTCATAAGTTTGAAATATCTTAAAAGATGACCGACATTATCATCCGAGGCATCTGCAGGCGCAAATGAAAACAATTTTACTAATGCCATTGTTTCGATACTTTCGCAGAACTGAAAATCATAATCATTTTCCTTAGAAAGCTCGCAGCACAAGCTCACACATAAAGCTTTAATTTCTGAAATTTGCGGAAAATATTTTGTATTACACAAATTTTCAAAAAAAGAATTTACTTTAGTCATCATTTTTCTGTCAGAAAATTCAAATGTAAGAACGCTGTCAACATATTTGACTGATTTTGAAAAATCAAGCGGCTTAAAATTTTCGGAAAACACAAACATTTCATTACAATCACATTCACTAACCGAAAGTATTGTATGTCTGAAAAGTTTTTTATTTTCTATAACAAGAGTGACCGCATTGCTTTTTGAAAAATCAAAAGGCTCCGACATATACTTGAAAAGAAATTTCATAGCATTAACAACCTTTCGTCACTGTCAACGGTATCACTTGAATAATCGCCTGTAATTATCTCAATTTTTGAAAACTGTTTTTCGGTAACAGACAAAATCTGAACAAGTCCCTCCGGCGGTTTATTCTTTTTCAAAGCGTCAATTATTGCCGCTGCCGTATTCTGATTCAAAGCAAGCTTAACATACACAGATTCCTGCATCATCATAAAACCGTTTTTTATTAAATATCTTCTGAATTTTCCGTAGTTATGCCTCTGTAAAGGAGTTTCAACGGGCAAATCAAATAAAACCATTATTCTCATAAATCTGTAACTCATTTTCCTGCAAACCTTATAAGCGAGGTATCACATTCTTCTATTGCATCAAATACACTTTTGCAGTATATTTTCACGGCATTTATAAAAGTTTGTGTTCTGCCGTCAATTTTGAATTCATCGTTTAACAAATTGAATATTGATATTTTTTCTTCTTTTTCAAACTTTTGAGGATTCATATCCTTTACCGCTATATCAACGAACGGGCGAAAAGGTTCCATTAAATCACAGCTCAGATTGTATTGATTAAACATATTATCGTGAAATAATCCCAATTGTGTGAGATATCCATTTGCTGTAATTTCTCGGTTAAAAACGGAAAGAACAATACTGTAGCCATAGTTCAGAGCAGCATTTATAGGACATTCGTCATTGCGACTGAATGATTTTCCGAACAAGGCATTAAAATACACCTTGGCGGCATGTCCTTCTCTGTTTGATTTATCATTAAGTTCAAGCTCATCTATATATCCCATAAGCATACTGCTTTGTGGAAGTTTGTATATTTCAAGAACCTTAGCTTGATTCTTAATTTTTTCGGCTACAATCTGAGTCCACACACATTGCTTTACCGTTTCATTCCACGCAATTTGTCTTTTAATTTTAAGACTGCAGTCATGACTACCGTAATATGGCGTAAGTTCCGAAAGAGGATTGTGCTTTTCATCGCAGAATATGACCTTTACTTTTTTCTTGATAAGCTCACAAAGGAGAGCGGCAGTAACCGAAACAGCTGTACTTTCAATAACAAGCACGGATATTTCACTTATATGTACCTTTACCGTGCTTTCAACATCACGCACAACAAGGTGTCCCATGCTGTAATCCAGCTTGGATGTTTTCGTAATTACTACCGTTCTCCAACTCATCTAAATATCCTCTTTTCTGATAACTTACATATGTAACAAATCAATCTTCTTCTCAAACAAACCTGTTACCGACTGATGAACAAGATAAATCGACTTTACACCTTTAACCTCCGACAATACGGAATTTAAACCAACTCTTCCCGAAGAACTACCCTCACCAATATACGTAAGATTTCCTAAAACAGCATTACAATGTATGATTTTGAGTATTTCTGTAAGAACAAAACATTGTTTTCTAATATCCAGTTTTTCAAAAGCATCACGATGAGATATGATTTTAGCACCCATATCACCAAATTTAACTTTTAAAACTGTATCTGTCATTTTATAGGTTAAAATATCAAATAACTCAATATTCTCATCGGTACTCACTTTGTCAAGCTCTGTAATATTGTAATTTTCAGGCTTGGAATTCAACTTAACGACATTTCTGATATATTTTTCTGTATCATAACTAACTGTTAACTGCGTGGCTGGTTTGTATATAATTTGCTTACCAGTCTTGGCACTTATATGCATTCTGAAACCGTCAATTTCAATGCAGGCATTATATTTTACAACGGGAATCAGAACCACAGGATTTTTCAAGCCAAGAGTTTCACTCAGATATTATGATTTGTGCTATCAGTACCAGAATGATAAAATTCAAATTACTATCACGGATACCTATGTCCACCAATGATTGCGTCAGAAAAGGGAGAATCAATTGCAACAAGCTGACGCATTTCTTTGCCCTTTTTACCCTCGTATTTAACAAATGAAAAGTACGAAGATGTCGGCTTGTCATATCCGCCGTATTTACTGATATCCGAAAGCGGAGAGTTCTGTTTTAGCGAAACCTGACCGCTTCCTTTTTTAAGAGGATTCATCTTGAAGAGTCCGCCGTTTCTTGTTAAAGCATACCTTGTGAAGCGGATATTGTTCTTGTTCATAGTCTTTCTGACAATTTTGATTGACTTATTATCATCAATTGACCATGCGTTCGGTGTATTAAAACTGAACATTTTGTTCAGGCTGTAAGCTTTGGTTTTCAAACCTTCAATAAATATGGACTTGTTGTGTGTACAGCGTTCGTTATACACATTGCCGACAACAATATTTAGATAGGCATCTTTTGCATGGTGAAAATCGTTTACTTCTCTGCATTTTAAGAAATCATATTCGTGTCTGAATTCAGAAACCGTTGACGCTTTTACATACACAATTTCAGTATCGGGATACAATTCTTTAAAAAGTGACGCAACTGCTTTTGTTGATTGAGATGTTTCAACAATCTGTCTTGCAATAAAATCTGAAAGTTCGCTGTCAGAAAGCGGAGTTACCCTTGTAAGCCTCTCGTACTTTTTCTTGCTAATAAGACCTTTATCCATAAGCAAATGCCAGAAGCCTTTCATCTTTTCACGAATGGAGCTGTCAAGCGGATATGTATTATCCTTGTGAGCATTAACCTGTTTCTTTACAAGGGCACGGTTATCAAGGCTGTCATCTTTAACTTTTGAACGCGGGAAAATGTGATCTACATCGTAAATGTTTTGATTGTACAATTCCGACAGATTTATCGGTTCTCCCGTGTACATACACTTGCCGAATTGAGTATAGTAAAAATACAGTCTGTCTCTTTTAAATTCATCATCAGGTGTTTTTTCAAGAGATTCCCAGAGTTCGCCCGAATCCTCACCGCATTTTTTATATAAATCTACAAGCTTGGTCTTTCTTGACTCTTTACGGCCTTTGTCACCTTTCACACCGTCTTTTCTTGTCATCTCAACAAATATCTTTTTAGGTGCATGACCTTGAATTTTGTTGATTTCATGCATAATTTTCAAAGACTGATACACAGGTCGTTTTACCGCAGGAGAAATATAGAGATTCTCCACCATTTTCTCAAGGCTTTGCCCTGTCTGAATGCCGTCAAGATAGTTTTGTCTGCTCTGTTCAAAACCGTATTTTGAGCCAAGCAGCTCCATAAGATTATCATTTGTCTGCCATAGTGCATGGATAATGTTAAATTGCAACTCGCCTGTATTTTTATCGACATTATAAACTTCAGTAAGAAACTCCTTTGATAATCTTCCCCAATCCTTGTATTTGAGTTTAGAAATTCTCATTATATCTTCATCCGATAATTTTGAACCGAGCTGCCTTTTTAAACGCTTTCTTAAAAGTTTTTTATCATCGCCAAATACAGTTATAGCTTTTATAGCGTCCTCTTTTTCGCTGTCGGTCAGATTAAACTGTGACATTTCAATTGCGGAACGCATACTTGACTTAAAATCACCGTCAATACCTGTAATATCAAAAGCAACACCTTTTTCGCTTTTTAGATAATTTAGCAAATCTTTTCTTCTGACCTTTTTATGCGTCATAAACAAGTCATTAAATATTGCCTGTTTAAGACTTACATCAGGCTTTTTGCCGTCAAGTCTTAAATTATTCAGTTCATTAAGAACCGTAAAAGCACTGTATAAAATCGAATTCTTAGGTATTACATCCTTCGTTGGAAGATATGTACATTTTGAAGTCAGATTATTTATAAAATTCTCTGCCGATTGCTCTATGTCAACAACACTGTCAAAATTCCACGGATATATTTTTTCATCACTTCTGACAAGCCAGGATTTTAGGCTGTGATTATTCAGCGGACCTACATAATACGGTATTCTGAATTCAAAAATTTTGACTATCTTGTCACTTACAGAAATTCCGTTTTCATCTTTTTTATTAAGAAATTCAAGATAAGTTGAAGCATTTTTCAGAATTGCTTTCAGTTCACTCCTATTCACCTGCATAGGAATAACGCCGTTATCTTTTACGACAATTTTCGGCATAAATGTACCGTTTTCAATCTTATCAAACATTTCTTCATAGCCTGTTTTGTCAAGCTTTTCAAACTTTTTCTTCAGATATTTGCAGAAATCCGCCTGATTTGTACGATACTGAATCACACCGTTTCTGCCGTTTTCTTTGTACTTTCCGCAATATGCCGTATAGTTATCAAGCTTGTCCTTTGTAATTCTAAAGATTTCGCCATATAACGATTTACATCTTTCTTTAACGAAATCTTTGAGCATTTTCAAATCTGAACTATGTTCTTCGTATGTTTTGACTTTAGCAAAGGAAATATACTTTTCACCGTTCAAAATATCTGCAAGAATTGCCCAGTCATAAACCGCCTTTGCTTTTTCGATAAGTTCAAACTTTTCTTGTAACAAATCACGGTATGTATTTTCATTATCGTCATAACCGCTTTCAAAGGTAATACCGTTTACTTCCTCACTGTCAAACGACTTATCACCGAACATATCGGAAAATTTAACCTTTCTGCCACACATCAAATCTATCAAAGCGGTTTCATATGGATTATTTCTTTTACTGTAACCGAAAAGCTTGTACGATTCGGACGATTTTGCAGTTTTCTTCAATGTTTTGTCCTTTAATATTTCTGAAAATCTTAACGAATCATTGCACTCAAATTCAATTTCACATTCTTCTTTTAAGTAAAGTTTTAAATCGTCAAAAAGAGCTTCAAACGAGGATTCACTTTCAAAATCAGACCCCATATTATCAAACAAGAAATGTCCTCTGTGTTTTATAATATGATGTAACGCAAGATATACAAGTCTTATATCGTGTGGTTGTGAACTCTTAATCAATTCTTTTCTAAGATGATATATTGTAGGGTAGTCTGTATGGAATTCTTTATCGGTGTAATTACCGTCTGCAAAAACCGCATACGGAACATTTGATGATTTGTCATCAAGATACAGACAACTTTCTTTTAATCTCTGATAAAAAGCATTATCAACTTTAGAAATTTCCTCATCAAAAAGCATTTGCAGCCATTCAATACGGTTTCTTTTTCTCAAACCTCTTCTTCGTGCCGATCTAAGAGTTCTTCTCTCGGCAGCTGAATTACTCTCCTCAAAGAGATCAACACCCCACATGGCATTGCCTTTAAATTTGCAAAGATTGTAATCTGTATCGGCTACTGCATATCCGACAGAATCCGTTCCTATATCAAATCCTGTATAATAATCGTCATTAAAATTCTTCATAAATTTCCTCCTTTTCTATTGACAAAGTATTTATTTTGTAATATTATTAAGATAATCTAATTACCTTATTGGATTTACACTATGAGTTCAAATAAAAATTCATTCTATCCGTTGCTTAGGCAACCATCACAGTGTGTGATTTGAGGATTCGGTTTTCCGAATCCTTTTCTTTTGTCTAATTTTAGCACATACTGTAGTTATTTTCAATATCTTTAAGTTATTTTATCATTATTTTTAGTACATTTTATTCAGTTATACAATTTCAGTATACTTTCTATATATTTTGCACAGTATAACATACTACTATCAGTATGTCGTATTATACATTTTTAAAATCAAAAGATTTCTGCCCCGCCAATTGCTTGCGGTGCGTAACCTTAACCCTCATCAACGCCCTTCTATTTCAAATATTGCTCTATAATAAAAGTTAGGGCAGAAAAAGAGCTGCAAATAAAAAGTAAAAAAAGTAGAGCATATTTTGCCAAAATCCGTTAAAAGGAATTGCTTAAAAACCTGAAACGGAGGACAAAATATGCTCTACAGATGTTTTACAGAAAAGCTCTTAGGGTTCTGCTCGAATTGATGGAGTCATATATATTGCAGAAAAAACACAAGCCGTTCCCAATTATGCTTACTTTGACAAACTATTTCTATATGAAATTTCAGAGTTGAATTTAAAATATAGGGATGGTATAATAACAGCTGGCGAACGAACAAGAGGGCGTGAAAAAATTATTGTAGATGGGTTACTTAAAAAGTTTACGAAAGGACTGATTGAAATTGAGTAATAACTGGGCTACAGGAACATTGAAAGAAGCTCCATATTGGAGAGAAGGAATGTCCCCAGAAGAGTATGAAATCGAAAGAGATTATTTTAATGCACATCTTGAAGATTTTTATAAAGGTATTTATGTGCCACTCTGGAAACAAAAATCAGAATAAATTTTACTATATCCGATTTTTTGTACAAAAGGTAAAGTTACATAGTTGATTGGATAAAA
>OGMT01000931.1_pt1 | contig 16860 bp, 14 predicted proteins | sample 1573271 | NCBI WGS metagenome assembly OGMT01 (sample SAMEA2582000, study PRJEB24529) | metagenome | biome: Human gut stool | place: China | collected 2011 | reverse complement strand
AAAGTGGGATATATTAAATTACATAAAAATGAGGTGTGTAAATTTGCAAGGTACATTTATCAACACTGTACCGATTTGGTAGGTAATTTCTCAGCAAATCTATCCATGCATTTTCAAGGGAATCACCTTCACTGCCGGGGTGTGTTATGAACTTCGAATTGGTAGCCAATATCCCCTGCATCTGGGATTGTAGGCTGGTAAATAACTCTTTAATATCAATTTTATTCTCTTTCATATTCTATGATTTTACCATTGTTATAATAATAAGCGCTCATCTGGTTAATCTTCTTTTTTGATAAGCTCACAATCATCATAATTGGATTATTGATAAGGACCGTCTCACTCCGAGCTATATTAGTAAGAGCTTTTTTGTCTGTTACACTATACATTGAACTTCCATTGGGATGGGAATGCCATTCGCCTAAATAGACTAAACCTTCCTTATATAGTTCATCCCAAACACTTTCCATTCCTTCTGTTTCTCTCTGAAAACAAGTCGGTCCTGATATGATTTTAACAGGAGTTAGAACAAGAGAAACAATTGCGGTGTTGTTGTCAGCCGAATATTTACCAACGAGGAATCCTCCAGTCTCATTCGGAAGAGCTTCAAACGCCTGTTTTTGGATTTCTTGCACTATCTTATTGTCTATTTCAAGACTGAGATTATGTATATTGTCTTTGTAAATCAATATTTTAATATTTTTAAACCATTGTCAGTATCCCTAAGAATAAAATTTTGCTTCATTTCCGTTCCATTCAGCATGTTATAGATATGTCGTATTGCGTATTGTATCATCAGTGCAATGTCATTATATGACGCTTTGAATGTCGGGCTCCAGCATCCCGTAGGCTCATACATATCTAAGTCATCATTATGCAGCATATTATTGAATACAATGTTAACAAAATGCTCAATATTGGGAGAAAATGCACAAACTAGCTCCGAGGCATGATTGGTAATTGAGATATTTATAATTTCGGGCTTCAGGTTCAATTCTTCCAATATGTGCATCAAGTCATCATCCGTGGAACAATCGAAAATAAGGTCATAACTATCTAATTCATTTATCGTATATTCTTTATATTGTTTATTGAATTTAGATGATTTTATAGCAAAATCATACTGATTAGGTAGGCACTTAATTTCTACATAAGGGCTTATCGCAGATAATTCTGCTGAAAGTTCCGTTACTTTATCTGTAACTCCTGTTAAAAAAGTATATTCGGAACGGCAAATGTTCTCAGGCTTCTTTAAGTCGTAATCGAGCAAAGAAATATTGGTACAACCACATTTTACCAATGTTTTAGCAAACATACTTCCAATAGCTCCCACTCCTATTACCAATATTTTCTTTTTGGTAAATGTCTCACAGAATGCTCCTCTTCCGAAAAATAAATTGTATGAAGCATCATATGTCATTGCCCATTGGATTCTATCTTGATAAAATTTGGTTAACCATCTTCCGGTCTTTATTCCATTCTTGGTTTCCGGTATGCCTTCCGTTGGGAAATTGCCTACCTTGGAGAGCGATGCTATCCAATGCAACTCCCCACTTGGTATTTTATACCCGAGCAATATCGGAACTGGATATCCACCAAGTTTCTTGTTAAATCTATTCTCGTATGAGTGCAAAAATTTCAATTGCTCAGAGGTAAAATAATCATTAAGATCTTTGAAATCATCCAAAGCAAATTTGTTGTATTTACAAGGAATCTTACTTAAAACCACATATGGGCAAAGAATGTACTTTAATTCATCATATTTAGAACTCCATAAACACTTAATTCTATTATTCCCATTTGCGTCTCCAATTGATTGTACAACAAAATTCTTAACTACTTTTCCATTGTAATCGCCGTCCATTATTGGAGCAAGGAATGCATATCCATATTTATCTGCTTCCACCTTTTTCTCGAATTGAGTAAATTGTATGGCAAAGTAACAATCATCTACAGTTGACGGCTCTACAACAATGTGTTCATAATGAACATCCGTTTCTTTATTTACATAGTATTTTACTACCCAATCTCTCAACTGTAAAAAATCAGACTTCAACCTTTGAATCGGGTCTACCCAATATGATGTATGAAGACAAAGTGAACCGCCAGCCATAATATGAGGGTATTCCATTAGTGAGTTGTTACGGAACTGAATAGGTTCAATACCTTGTACCTTATATGGATAGTAACTTGATATGGATGTTTGAAACACAAGTGCTGACGGCATACCTTCTACAAGTATACCCACAGCACCTATTATTGTACTACCGTCGTCAACCTTGAATGGGGTTTCTATGTGTATAAAGGAAAGTCCCTCCAATACATTGTTTATATCTTCAATCCTCATTTACTCTCCGAATCTTTGACTTGTTGGCGGATATGAAGGCCCAGATGATCCTGATTTGTATCCGTATCTGTTTTCCTGTTTTTGATATTTTGCATTAATCGGGAAATAAATGGCAACGCTATTTGAATCATTATCAATCGCATTGATGATAGTTCGCATTGTTGTTGACAACATACTGCGTTTATTCATGTCAATAGAAGAAAGCACATTGTTATTAGAATTGCCCGGGTCAATTAGACGAAAACTTTCATCCGTAACATTATCAGCAATATATGTCATTACATATTTAAGCTTATCCCATAAATTATTGTCACCCGAGTATGATGCCATTGCTTTAATTGTAAACAATTCCAACATAAAAGACTTATAGTCCTGATGATTGGTGTTTTTCCAAATCTTAAGCAATCGTATCACTTTACGTTCTTCCGACTTGCCGGAAATATGATCAATTTGGGCATGGATATTTGTTTTTTGTCGAGAGCCCTTTTTATATCCCCAATGGTCCTCGTTGAAATACAAATTCAGATTTTTTGTATTAGGATAATCATCTTTATTGAGCTCTCGTCCCGGGACAACATCCAACTTGACAATAACTCCATTTTTGTCAATAGGGAATGTGAGACCAATAGAAACTTTCTGCTTTCTGATATAAGTTCCATCTTTATATTCATTAACCAAAAAGTCATATACATCATTATACATAGCTTCGAGAGTGTCAAAACTTTCGTATTTAAAAGGAGCTACCAGATCAATATCAAATTTAATATTTATAGCGGTATTTTTGGCAAATGATCCGGAGCGAAAGACATAATACAAATTACACCCATAATGAGTCTCCAATTTGCTTTTTACTTCATCCGCTTTTGCTTGAAAGGCATCAACTTCCTTTTGAATATGTTTCATTTTATGAGTCTCAATCGACTCGGATAAATACTGATTTATATCTGTCGCCATATTATTAGTTTTAATACAATTATAACAAAACAAATTATATACCACCTGTCATAGTATGACAATTTGGCATATCAATAATAAGCAGTATATAAATTGGAGCATTTCTCAAATAAATTGTAAACTTCCTTTTTTAGAGTAACTTAGAATAAAAAGTTGTTTTACCCTTTTAATCTGTGTGGAAACAAATAATTTGTTTGTCCGTCCATTCCTCCTATTGCCTCAGGACGTTTCAGATTGTATAGTTTGTTTTGCTAAAATTCATTTCCGATAAGTCAATATGTTGAACATCAGCATAAATAAATTTCTTCAACGAGGAAGATGGTAGGTGGAAGAAATTAAAAATATTAACTATTAAGGATGGAGATGAAAAATTTCAATCCGTATCAAAAGGAAATTACGGATTTGAACTAGATAGGCGATGCCCTAATAAAAAGATGTTATACGTAAAGCAATAAAACATTATAGTTCTGTTGTACAATAGGTGATTCTTAAGTTTTGGCTATCAAACAACAACCTGAAAGTTGTGTTATCTCAATTATTTATAGTACCTTTGCCTATAAAATAAGGCAAAGGTATTTTTGATTCATACAATGGCTGAAGGAAAGATAGACAACGCTTTAGAAGAAGTAAAGAATATAATGGAAAACAAAAGAGAGGATTGGGTTTGCCATTCACAGGCTATAGCTGCAACTATGTCGGACCGGATGGAGGAACTTGGCATGACACAACGAGTGCTGGCTGAGAAAATGAATTGTACCCAGCAGTATGTTTCTAAAGTGTTGAAAGGTCGAGAAAATTTGTCGTTGGAAACCTTATGCAAAATAGAAAATGCATTAGGTATCAAGATATTGCAAGCTAGAATAAATAAGTAATAACACCACAGCAGGACAAGAATATGTCAACACAAAGCGAAGCGGCATTGGAAGCCGGACTGATAGCTACACTCCGACAAATGGACTACGAGTATGTCCAGATTGTCGAGGAAGATAATCTTTATACCAATTTCAAGCGGCAGTTGGAGATTCACAACCGCAAACGATTGGAAGAGCACGGACGTACTGAGTTTACGGCAGAAGAGTTTGAGAAGATTCTCATATACCTTGAAGGTGGTACTCGCTTTGAAAAGGCAAAGAAACTCCGTGACTTATATCCGCTTGATACGGCTGATGGACAGCGTATATGGGTGGAATTTCTAAATAGGCAGCAGTGGTGTCAGAATGAATTTCAGGTTTCCAACCAGATTACGGTGGAAGGACGTAAAAAATGCCGCTATGATGTGACGATTCTAATCAATGGTTTGCCACTTGTGCAGATTGAATTGAAACGTCGTGGCGTGGAACTTAAACAGGCATACAACCAAATACAGCGTTATCACAAGACTTCGTTTCACGGATTGTTTGATTATATCCAACTGTTTGTCATATCCAACGGTGTTAATACTCGCTATTTTGCCAATAATCCAAATAGTGGGTATAAGTTCACATTCAACTGGACAGATGCTGCCAATCATCCGTTCAATGAATTGGATAAGTTTGCCGTATTCTTCTTGGAAAAATGTACGCTTGGCAAAATCATAGGAAAGTATATTGTGCTGCATGAGGGCGACAAGTGCTTGATGGTACTTCGTCCTTACCAGTTCTATGCAGTGGAGAAGATTCTGGATCGTGTGCAGAACTCCAACGATAACGGCTATATCTGGCATACTACAGGTGCAGGAAAGACATTGACTTCGTTCAAGGCCGCACAACTTGTGTCAGAATTGGACGATGTGGATAAGGTTATGTTTGTTGTTGATCGACACGACCTTGATACCCAGACTCAATCGGAATACGAAGCGTTTGAACCAGGGGCTGTAGATAGTACTGATAATACGGATGAATTAGTGAAACGGCTTCAAAGCAATTCCAAAATTATCATAACCACCATTCAAAAACTTAATGCGGCAGTTAGTAAGACGTGGTATAGCAGCAAGATTGATGCTATCCGTCATTCACGTATCGTTATGATATTTGATGAGTGCCATCGCAGTCATTTTGGGGATAGTCATAAGAAGATAATGAAGTTTTTTGGCAATGCCCAAATATTCGGTTTTACTGGAACACCTATCTTCACCGAGAATGCGGTGGATGGACATACCACTAAGGAAATATTCGGAAACTGTCTTCATAAATATCTTATTAAAGATGCAATAGCGGATGAAAATGTGCTTGGCTTCCTTGTGGAGTATTATCACGGCAACGAAATAGTTGATAACGATAACCAAGCTCGTATGGAGGAGATTGCCAAATTTATCCTTAACAATTTTAACAAATCTACATTCGATGGAGAGTTTGATGCTTTGTTTGCGGTGCAATCCGTGCCGATGCTTATACGCTATTACAAGATATTCAGATCGTTGAATCCGAAAATCCGTATTGGTGCTGTGTTTACTTATGCTGCTAACAATAGTCAGGATGATGAACAGACCGGCATGGGTACAGGGCAGTATGCAAAAGAGAGCGTGGGTGAGGCGGATGAACTGCAAGCCATCATGGACGATTATAATGAAAACTTCGGCACATCTTTTACCACGGAGAACTTCCGTGCTTACTATGATGACATCAATCTGCGCATGAAAAAGAAGAAGGCGGATATGAAACCGCTTGATCTTTGTCTTGTTGTGGGTATGTTCCTTACAGGCTTTGACAGTAAAAAGCTGAATACGCTCTATGTGGACAAGAATATGGAATATCATGGTTTGCTGCAAGCGTTCAGTCGAACCAACCGAGTGTTGAACGAGAAGAAACGTTTTGGTAAAATAGTTTGTTTCAGAGATTTGAAAAACAATGTTGATACGTCTATTAAATTGTTCAGCAACTCTGATAATCCTGAAGATATAGTACGCCCTCCGTTTGAAAAAGTAAAGCAGGAGTATAAGAGTTTGGCAACTGATTTTCTGCAAAAATATCCAACACCAAGTAGTATAGACTTTCTGCAAAGCGAAAATGACAAGAAGAATTTTGTGCTTGCATTCCGTGATATTATCCGTAAACATGCAGAAATCCAGATATACGAAGATTACAGCGAGGATGCTGAAGACCTCGGTATGACCGAACAGCAGTTTAATGATTATAAGAGTAAATACCTCGACATTACGGTTGGTTTTATTGACCCACCTGCTACACAGTCAACTGTTGCGGAAGATCCTGTTCCATATGGCAATAGTCAAGGGCTGGAAGACATTGATTTCTGTCTTGAACTTCTGCATAGTGATATTATCAATGTAGCGTATATTCTTGAACTCATTGCGGAACTTGACCCATATAGCGATGATTATTCAGAAAAGCGCAAGCATATCCTTGATACAATGATTAAGGATGCTGGAATGCGAGGCAAAGCAAAACTCATCGACGGCTTTATTCAAAAGAATGTAGATGAAGACAAGGAAAACTTCATGAATGGGCGCAATAGAGCAGATGGAACAAATGAATTAGAGGAACGTTTGAACCAATATATTGTGTCAGAACGCACTAAGGCCGTAAATGATTTGGCTGATGAAGAACAGATTTCAGCGGAGGTGCTTAATCATTACATGAAGGAGTATGACTATTTACAAAAAGAGCAGCCGGAGATTATACAAAAGGCATTGAAAGAGAAACATCTTGGTCTTATCAAAACCCGAAAGGCTTTGACGAGAATAATGGAAAGACTGCGTAGTATTATAAAAACGTTTAATTGGGAATAAGGATGTCAACATACAAGATAAATAATGAGCAACTAACGCTTATAAAAGAGATGCCATTTAAGTTGGAGAAGGAAATTCAAAACATCGTTGAAAGGAATCTCCAGACGTTGCTTGGGCTTGATTTCATCAAGACGGAATTTTCTATTGGTTCTTTCCGTATAGACTCTTTGGCTTTTGATTCAGAGAAAAAATCCTTTGTAATAATAGAATATAAAAGAGATAAGAATTTTAGTGTAATAGACCAAGGTTATGCTTATCTATCCCTGATGTTAAATAACAAGGCTGAATTTATTTTAGAGTACAACGAGTCTAAGTCGGGTGCACTCAAACGAAACGATGTGGATTGGTCTCAGTCAAAGGTGTTGTTTGTTTCACCTAATTTTACAACTTATCAAAAAGAAGCTATCAATTTCAAAGACTTGCCTATAGAACTATGGGAAATCAAACGTTTTACAAATGATACGCTTTCATTTGAACAGATAGTAAACCGTTCAAGCAAGGAAAGTATTAAAACGGTTTCTAATAGTGAGGCAATAACAACGGTAAGTAAAGAAATTAAAGTTTATAGCGAACAGGATCATTTAGAGAACATAAAAGATGATTTTCTCAACATCTATACAGAAATCAAAGAGTTTTTGCTATCATTTGGAGAGGATATTACAATATATCCCAAAAAGAAAACTATAGGTTTCAAAATAGGAGGAAAGGTATTTTGTGATATAGTTATGCAAAACAAGGGAATAAGGCTGTTTCTCAATGCTAAGAAAGGAACACTCAAAGACCCAGAAGGTATTACTCGTGATGTGTCAGAAGTTGGACATTGGGGAAATGGGGCTTATGAAGTTCGTTTCCCATTGAAAAACGATGCTGAAATAGATTTTGTTTTTAACTTGTTGCGTCAAACAATAAATAAGAATAAGGAATAAACATATGGCTTATTTTAATACTACGATAAAGGATTTAATATCCGAAAGAATAGGGAGGAATACTTTTTTACCTGCTATTCAGAGAGAATACGTTTGGAATCCAGCGCAAGTAGAAAAACTGTTTGATTCTATTATGTGTGGATATCCTATTAGTTCTTTCCTTTTTTGGAAGATTAGAGAAGAAAAGAAGAAAGATTGGACTTCATATGAATTTATAAAAGACTTTGATCAAGCAAAACCGCATAATAAAGAGGCTAATTTGGATGGTGTAAATCAAGATATATATTTGGTTCTTGATGGACAGCAGAGAATAACATCTATAAATATAGCCTTACGTGGTTCATATCGTTTTTTTTATCGAAAGTGGCGAACAACAAGACTATATTTAAATCTTCTTTGGGATAAGGGAGATGATAATCCAGAGGAGATGACATATCAATTTTTATTTAAAGAGGATGAAACACCTCTGCAAAGAACAGATTATCCTCAATTATGGTATCGTGTTGGAGATATATTAAATTATGATGATGCAGAAGATGCTAAAGATTCTATAGAAAATCAGCTTAATGCTTTTGATGATGAAGCTAAGAAAAAAGCTCGAAAAATGATAAGTAAACTTTTTAGTGTAGTAAATGTATCTCAAAACATAAATTATTACGAGGAAAAATCTGATGATTATGATAAGGTTTTAGAGATATTTATTCGTACCAATACTGGTGGCCAAAAACTAGAATATAGCGATATTCTTTTGTCAACAGCGACTGCTAAATGGAGGAATTTGAACGCAAGAGAAGAAATCAATGAATTTACAGATGAAATTAACAAGATAGGAACTGGTTATAATTTTGGTAAAGACTTTGTGATGAAAGGGGCGATGTATCTAACAGAAAATCTTCCTATACAGTATAAACTTAGTTCATTCACGAAGAAAAACCTAGAATGTATAGAAGATCATTGGGATGAAACAAAAGATGCCATTGCCAATAGTATAAAATTGGTTAGTCGTTATGGCTTTACAGATAAAAATTTAGTAGCAAGGTTGGTGTTACTTCCTATTGCTCAATATTTGAGAGGGAAAAACAAAGGCTATCTCACTTCCTCTAATTTGAAAGATGTTGAGGATCAAAATAATATTCAAAAATGGATTATCATGATGCTGCTTAAAGGAGTGCTAGGTAGTTCAACTGATAATAAATTGAATAGTATGAGACCTGTTGTTAAATTAGCAACAGACTATTTCCCCTATGTTGAACTTAGTAAAGAATTGAAAATTGAAATGACATTCAACGATATGGAGATAGAAAATATGCTGAACTATAGTTATGGTACTAAATATAGCTATTTGATTTTATCATTGTTGTATCAAGGGAGAGATTGGAAAGATAAGAAATACAATGAAGACCATATTTATCCTCAAAATGAATTTAAAATAAAAAATCTTCGTGCAAAAGGATATGATGATGTAACTATAGAAAAGTACCAGGCCTGCTATAATTCAATTTTGAATTTAGAATTGTTGGATGACTCAGAAAATAAATCTAAAAATGCTAAACCTTTTGATTTATGGCTAAAAGATCGAGATGCTAATTTTAAGGAACGTCATCATATACCTGAAATGAACGACTATAGTTTAGACTATTTCCTTGATTTTATCAAAAAGCGTAAAGCATTATTGACTAAGCAGATTAAAGAATTTATTTTACAGTAATTAAAGATTAGAAATAATGAGCGAAGAATTACAGCAGAAACTCCGTGACCAGCTTTGGGAGGTTGCAAACCGTTTGCGTGGTAATATGTCGGCAAGCGACTTTATGTATTTTACATTAGGTTTCATCTTCTATAAGTACTTGTCGGAAAAAATAGAGAAGTATGCCAACAATGCCTTGGTGGATGATGAAATAACCTTTAAGGAATTGTGGAAAATGGATGATGCCGATGCGGTGGAACTTCAAGAGGAAGCAAAGAACCAATGCTTGGAGAATATCGGCTATTTCATAGAACCGAAATTCTTGTTTTCGTCCGTAATAGAGGCTATCAAGCGTAAAGAAAATATCTTGCCTATGCTTGAACGTTCATTGAAGCGTATTGAAGACAGTACTTTAGGACAGGATAGTGAAGAAGATTTTGGCGGATTGTTTTCAGATATAGACTTGGCATCACCTAAATTGGGCAAGACTGCCGACGATAAAAACACGCTCGTTAGTAACGTGCTTCTTGCATTAGATGATATAGACTTCGGAGTAGAGGCATCACAGGAGATTGATATTTTGGGTGATGCTTACGAATATATGATTTCACAGTTTGCTGCGGGAGCCGGGAAAAAGGCTGGAGAGTTCTATACTCCGCAGGAAGTTAGCCGTATCTTAGCAGAGATTGTTGCCATTGGACACCAGCGTTTGCGCAATGTCTATGACCCTACTTGCGGTAGCGGCTCGTTGTTGCTTCGTGCTGCAAGTATTGGTAACGCTGTAGATATTTACGGACAGGAAAAGAATCCGACAACCTACAATCTTGCTCGAATGAATATGTTGCTTCACGGCATTAAGTTCAGTAATTTCAAGATAGAAAACGGTGATACACTTGAATGGGATGCCTTTGGCGACACCCAATTTGATGCTGTTGTAGCAAATCCTCCGTTCTCTGCTGAATGGAGTGCCGCCGACAAATTCAATACCGATGACCGTTTCAGTAAAGCAGGACGGCTTGCACCACGCAAGACAGCCGACTATGCTTTTATCCTGCACATGATTTACCATTTGAACGAAGGTGGTACGATGGCTTGTGTTGCTCCGCATGGTGTACTATTCCGAGGAAATGCAGAGGGAGTGATCCGTCGTTTTCTCATAGAAAAGAAAAACTATGTGGATGCCATTATCGGTTTGCCTGCCAATATTTTCTATGGTACGAGCATCCCGACCTGTATTCTTGTATTCAAGAAATGTCGCAAGGAGGATGATAATATCCTTTTTATTGATGCCAGCAAAGAGTTTGAAAAGGTCAAGACACAAAACAAGCTTAGGGAACAGCATATTCAAAAGATTGTTGAGACCTATCGTGACCGTAAGGAAATAGAAAAGTATAGTCATCTTGCCTCTCTTCAAGAAATAGCCGAGAATGATTACAATTTGAATATTCCTCGTTATGTTGATACCTTTGAAGAGGAAGAACCTATTGATATTAAAGCTGTAATGGCAGAAATAAAGGAATTGGAAGCCAAACGTGCTGAACTCGATAAAGAGATTGAAGTGTACCTGAAAGAATTAGGCATTGTAGAATAGTTCAGAAAGTAATAGCAATGGGTGAAAATGACAACATATCTCAGATGACACCTTCATTTGAGAATATATGCCGCAAGGATGAATACGGGAATAAATACTGGAGTTCCCGTGACCTTTGTGGTGCAATGGGCTATTCTGCTTATTGGAAATTCCAACGGGTCATAGACAAAGCCATCAAGGTAGCCGGAGAGAAAGGAATGAATGTGGACGAGCATTTCAACCAAGCGGTTGATATGGTCAGGATCGGAAACGGTTCATTCCGCAAGGTGAATATATTCCGTCTTTCTCGTATGGCATGTATAATTATTGCGGAAAATGCTGATGGCAAAAAGTTGCTTGTTCAACAGGCACGAGACTTTTTCTCGCAATCTGTCTCAATGGCAGAATTTATGCATAATTCGCTAAGTTCTAATATATTATTGTATAAAACAGCCCAAGGAGAAGCACGGGTAGAAGTCATTTTCAACAGCGAAACATTCTGGATGTCACAAAAAAGAATGGCGGATTTGTTTGGGGTTGATGTAAGAACCATAAATTATCATCTCGGACAAATTTACGAAACAGGAGAACTTTCCAAAGAGGCAACTATCCGAAAAATTGGGATAGTTCAAACAGAAGGAGACCGGGAAGTGGAGCGTATGCCGCTATTCTACAACCTCGATGCTATTGTAGCGGTGGGGTATCGAGTAAACAGCTATCAAGCTACTCAATTCCGCATTTGGGCAACTTCAGTGCTGAAAGAGTTTATCATTAAAGGATATGCCCTTGATGATGAGAGACTGAAACAGGGCAAACATTTCGGGAAAGACTATTTTGACGATTTGCTTGAGCGTATTCGTGAGATACGTACTTCAGAGCGCAGATATTACCAAAAGATAACTGACATTTATGCAGAATGTAGTGCAGATTACGACCCGAAATCTGAAGATACAAAGTTGTTCTTCAAGATGGTACAGAATATGATGCACCTTGCTGTTACCCATCATACAGCTGCGGAAATTATCTATCAGCGGGCCGATTCTGAGCAACCTTATATGGGACTTACCACATGGAAGAAAGCCCCTGACGGAAGAGTGCAAAAGTCTGATACCATCGTCGCGAAAAATTACTTGTCAGATTCTGAATTGTCCCAGCTGAATCTTATTACAACAGCCTTTCTTGATATGGCAGAATCACGTGCTTCACGTCATATTGTTTCAACTATGGATGATTGGAAAAAGTTCCTTCAACAATATCTTGCAACGATGGATTACGAGCTGTGCGATACAGCCGGGAAAGTGACACAAGAAGAAGCAAGAGATAAGGCTTATAGAGAATACGAAAAATATAAACTGATTCAAGATAAATCATACATATCTGATTTTGATCGTTTTAATGAGGGTAATGATGAAACTCCATTGCTTCCATTTGATTTGAATCCTACAAAAGAATGATAACTATGGCAATAGATAATAAAGATAAAAAGGTCCTCAAATCTTCGATTGAGCGAGAGCAGAACGAGGTTGCTTGCTCTGCCGAGTGTGAGAAGATAAAAGGTTCGAAGAACCTTAATGTTCCCCATTTGAGATTCCCGGAGTTTAGTGGGGAGTGGGAAATGGTATCACTTCAAGATATAGCCACTATAAATCCAAAATCAGATCCGCTTCAGAACACTTTTATTTATATAGACTTGGAAGCCGTTGAAAAAGGTGAGTTAAGAAAAATACAAGAAATAATGCGAGAAGAAGCACCAAGTAGAGCACAACGTGTTATAGATAACAATGATATTCTGTTTCAATGTGTGCGCCCCTATCAGAAAAACAACTATATTCATAGGATTCTAAATACGAGTAATCAACAATGGGTTGCTTCTACTGGATATGCTCAAATTAGAACAACAGAATTGCCAAACTATATTTATCATCTATTGAATACAGACGAATTCAATAGAAAAGTAATGGTTCGTTGCACAGGTTCAAGTTACCCTGCTATTAATAGTGAGGACTTAGCAACAATTCATCTTTATTATACACCCGACAAAAAAGAGCAACTTAAAATATCTCGATTATTAGATTTACTTGACAAACGCATTGCTACCCAAAACAAAATCATTGAGGATTTGAAGAAACTAAAGTCTGCGATTTCAGAAAGACTTTTCAAAAGCGTAAAAGGTTCTACTGTTCTACTGTCTGATCTATGTGACATTGTTAAGGGTAAACAAATCAATGGGGAAAATCTCTCTGATAGTGGTAATTATTATGTAATGAATGGTGGTACAGAGCCATCTGGCTATTATGACAATTACAATGTAGAAGCCAGTACTATTTCAATAAGTGAGGGCGGAAACTCTTGTGGGTATGTACAATTCAACACCTCACCATTTTGGAGCGGTGGTCATTGTTATTCCATTCAAAACATTGCAGACAAGGTGGATAATATGTACTTGTACCATTATCTTAAATCGAATGAGGATGCCATAATGAAACTGCGTATAGGTTCTGGCTTACCAAATATTCAGAAGAAAGACTTGGCAATGTTCAAAATAATAGTACCAAAAATTGAGTGGCAAATAAAAATCTCAACTTTTCTGTCATCGCTTGAAAGAAAAGCCGAGATTGAAGAAAGAATACAGAATGTCATGCAGAAACAAAAGCTATATCTATTGCAACAGATGTTCATATAAACATCTGGGCAAGGAAATATTGCTTCTGCATGGTTAGCAATGTTAGTTTCCGCTGCTCATTAATGATGTACTCATCGTATGAGTGTAATATTTTTGCGACCAAAAGAATGTTATTGACATTCGAGGAATATGGTAATACATAGCTTTCTACATCCCCTTTGCCAATATTCATTTGGGCAGCACCTTGACCACAAGCAATCATACTATTTTCAAATCTTTGAGAAGATAAAATTTGATATAGAAACTCTTGATTTACATTTTTCGCAAGTTGTAACAAACCAACTCGTTGGTTGAGCAAATAGTCTCCATCCTTACAAAGAGAAACACGCCCAACATTACCCGTAAGAGAGATTAAAATATCTCCTTCTTTTAAAACTTGGTGGTCTTGTATATCGTTCGGCAAGTTGATTATGCAATTGTAATCTTCATCGTTTATATATCGCTCGCCAGACACATTTGTTATTGTGAGGATTTTCCATTTGCCCAGTGCATTATACTTGCCACTCTGGAATGCGTAACCATTTTTCAATGTCGCAATATTCGACAAGCATATAGTAGTTTCTAACAAATCTTTGCGTGCGAACAAATGTTTACTAATCGCAGACCTACAAACTTTACAATCCTTAATCAAAGGACTAAGAGTATGTTGTATGCAAAGAGTTTATGGCAATAACGTGTATTTAAGCGAAATTGCACAAATATATCAGCCGCAAACAATATCTTCAACAGAATTAACAGAAGATGGTTTTCTTGTATATGGGGCAAATGGGATTATTGGCAAATATAAGGATTACAATCATGAAACGGAACAAATTTGTATAACTTGCCGTGGAAATACTTGTGGTATGGTAAATTATACAAAACCAATGTCTTGGATAACTGGAAATGCAATGGTGATAAATACAGATAAGTATCAAGATAAGGTGTGTAAGAGATATTTATATCATTATCTTTCTGCGTATAACTTCAATAGTATTATTTCTGGCTCTGGACAGCCGCAAATAGTACGTACTCCATTGGAAAAGTTAAAAATAACATTGCCCACTATTTCTGAACAAAAACAGAAGGCAATTATTTTTGATAAAATTCAAGACAAAATAGATATTAATCATAAAGTATTAAATCTTTATATAGGTCAAAAGCAGTATCTACTCCGTCAAATGTTCATATAAACATCTGGCGGAGCAAGTATTGCTTCAAATAATTATAGGAATCATACTGTGCGATTTGATTTGATAGTTTTCTTTCCAAAGATTGCATTAGGTTTGCGATGAAACTTTGCTTACTTTTACAAGGTATAGGCAACCTTAAATCCGTGAGAGTTGATAGCACTATATAAGGAGTGTTGCTTGAACTCTTTTCTATTGCAATTCTTTTGGGTAGCAGTACTTTTAACGCCCATTTAATGTATTGGATATTTTCGGAGAACAAGTCTAATACATAAGTCCTTTGATAAGCATTAAACTTTCCCTTATAATAATTGATATATCCCAAATTAGCACCATTTCCAGAGATTAGTAAAGCTTCTGTATCAAAAGCGAAGCTATCAATTTTGAATGGTTGTTCTGCACAAGTAAAAAATGGATAAATCCCATTATCTACCTGTGCATTTGCATCAAGTTTCCCTGTTGTAATTTGACAAATATCACCAAGTTTTACATATGTGTTTCCACTTGTTGATTCTTTAATGCAATGCTGTGCAATTCCTTTGATTAAGGACTGCAGTTTCTCAATGATTTTGTTTTGGGTAGCGATGCGCTCATCTATAAGTCGCAAGAGCGTGGCTATTTTCGTTTGCTCTACTTTGGACGGAATGCCAATAAAGCACTCGGAAAAATTCTTTGTGCTGATGGAATAGATTTTTGTTCCTTGTGCTATTCGTCTAATCTGATTATGAAATGCAGATGACGAAAAAGCATATCCTTTGAAGCCGATAACAGTTTTATTTTTATTGTCACGTCCATGAATTGTATGCAATCCACATACAATGTTTTTTCCTGCAAGGTCAAAGAACTCAATAGGCTTGGCTACTTCATTCGTATCTTCCGAGGCATCTGCAAAAGCCACATCACCCTCTTTACACAATTCAAAGTTCTTGGGCATATTGTCCTCTTTGATATTGGGTAAATTATCTCTTGTCAAATCAACCATAGTAGGAAGCCCAACATGAATTAGTCCATAATGTAAGTTCATTATGGCTTTCGTTCCATATTCAAGTTGCTCCCAGCTTAAAGAATTGGTTGAATAGAAGTCCAATAGCTCGGACACTTTACATATTTCCCACTCTTCACTAAACTCCGGGAATCTCAAATGGGGAACATCAGTGATTTATTATTCTCTAATTATATGTACAATATAAATATACGATTATGGGACAAAAAACAATTAGAGAAATCTCGGTTGCATGGAAAGAGTACAAACAACCTTATGTGAAGCAGTCCACAATGGCTGCTTATGTGCTTATCTTGGAGAATCACATTCTTCCAAATTTTGGAGAAAGTTATGCACTCCATGAACAGGCTGTGCAAGACTTTGTTTTGCGGAAAATTGAGAATGGAATGAGTGTGAAATCCGTCAAGGACATTCTGATTGTCCTTAAAATGGTAATGAAATTCGGAGTTAAAAATGAATGGATGGACTATCAGGAGTGGGACATCAAATATCCGTCTCCTTCAATAACCAAAGAATTGGAAGTATTGTCAGTCGCTAATCACAAGAAAATACTCAGTCATATTCAAAGCCATTTCTCCTTTGCCGGGCTGGGTATCTACATCAGTCTTTGTACGGGGCTGCGCATAGGGGAAGTCTGTGCTTTAAAGTGGAGTGACATCAATGTTTCTGAGGGCACGATTACTGTTAATCGTACAATTGAACGTATTTACATTATTAATGGGATGGAGAAACATACCGAATTAGTTATCAATACTCCCAAGACTCAAAACTCATGTCGGGAAATTCCTATGACAAAG
>OGMT01000930.1_pt1 | contig 16884 bp, 15 predicted proteins | sample 1573271 | NCBI WGS metagenome assembly OGMT01 (sample SAMEA2582000, study PRJEB24529) | metagenome | biome: Human gut stool | place: China | collected 2011 | reverse complement strand
GATAGGTGTAAGCTGGAACTTATCCACCAAAACGTCAAGCACGCCCTTTGAAACGAATGCAGGGAGGGTCGGTCCGAGGTAGATGTTCTTTATGCCCAATGAAAGCAGGGTGAGAAGTATGCACACTGCCTTTTGCTCATACCATGAAAGCACAAGTGTCAGCGGCAGATCGTTCACTCCGCAGTCGAACGCCTCGGCAAGTGCAAGGGCTATCTTTATGGCTGAGTACGCGTCATTGCACTGTCCGCAGTCAAGTATCCTTGGTATGCCGTCGATAGTGCCAAGATCCATATCGTTTATGCGGTATTTTCCGCAGGCAAGAGTTAGGATAAGGCTGTCAGGCGGCGTGAGCCTTGCGAAGTCGGAATAGTAACTTCTGCTCGGTGACGCACCGTCACAGCCGCCTATGAGGAAGAAGTGCTTTATCCTGCCCTCTTTCACAAGGCTTATTATCTTTTCGGCATTTGACAGCACTGCGTTGTGTGCAAAGCCTGTTGTTACTGTGTGACCGCCGTTCATGCCTGTCATTTCTCTGTCCTCGTCATAGCCGCCGCACTCAATGGCTTTTTCTATAACAGGCGTAAAATCCTTGTCGTCGCCAATGTGCACAAGCTCAGGATATGACACGATAGAGGTGGTGAAAACTCTGTCGCAGTAGCTTTGACGAACAGGCATTATGCAGTTTGTTGTGAAAAGTATCGGTGCAGGGATATTGTGAAATTCCGTCTGCTGATTTTGCCAGCCTGTGCCGAAATTGCCCTTTAGCTGCGGATAGGCTTTGAGCTTTGGATAACCATGGGCAGGGAGCATTTCACTGTGAGTGTAGATATTCACTCCTGTATCTTTGGTCTGTTCAAGGAGAAGTTTCATATCGTGCAGGTCATGACCGCTCACGACGATAAAAGGTCCTTTTTCAATGGTCAGTGGAACTTCTGTAGGGACAGGGTCGCCATATGCGTCAGTGTTTGCGGCGTCGAGAAGTGCCATACATTTCAGGTTCACATTGCCTGTTTCAAGCACCAGCCCCAACAGCTTTTCAGGGTCGTTCTCACTGCCTAAGGCACGCAGAGCCTTGTAGAAAAAGCTTGTCACCTCGCTGTCAGTTTTGCCAAGTGCCTGTGCGTGATAAGCATACGCCGCCATACCCTTTATTCCGAAGAGGATAAGTGATTTCAGCGAGCGGATATCCTCATGATCGTTCCACAGTTTTTTCATGTCGTAGTCATCAAACTTCTGAGAGTTGATGCGGTTTCGCTCAATGTGTATCTCCTCTGTGAGCTGTTTTATGGTGACATTATTGAAGTTCACGTTCGTGATAGTCGTAAAAAGCCCTTTGAGTATGAGCATATCTGTTTTTTCAGTTGGCGAGCCATTTTCTGCGGCGTTTGCAAGGGCAATAAGTGCACCGATAAGCTCGTCTTGATAAACTGCTGTGTCGGCTTTTTTGCCGCATACGCCTACTTTTCCGTCACAGCCTGTGTTGTGTGCAGTCTGCTGACACTGGAAACAAAACATATCTTTCATTGGTAAGACCTCCGTATATTTGTGATAGGTCTATTATGTACCGATATGTGAAATTTATTCCTGCGTTTTATGAGAAAAACAGCCTAACAGCCAGTGCAGAGAATACAAATCCCATAAGGTCTGAAAGGCACGCCGCCGCAAATACCGAGGGATAAGCCTTTTGTTTTATGGCTGAAAAATATACTGCTATGGTGTAGAATGTGGTTTCCGTTGACCCCATTAAAACGCTTGCCACACGTCCGCTGTAGCTGTCAGGGGAAACGCCTGACAGAATGGTTTCAAGGCAGGCGAGTGCGCCGCTCCCTGAAATGGGTCTGACTATGGCAAGGGGTATGCACTCTTCCGGAAAGCCAAGAAAGGTGGTCACAGGTCGGAGCAGGCTTGCTATAATATCAGCCGCACCTGACGAGGTGAACATTCCCACTGCTGTCATAAGCAGAATGAGCATTGGTATCAGCCCCAAGGCGATTTTGAGGTTTTCAGTCGCACCCTCGCAGAACACATTCACTATATCCACCTTTTTCACAAGCATAAAAACCATAAGCGCAGGCACGAAAATGTCACCGAAATTCATGGCGTTCGTCCTTTCTGAGGTTGAGGGCATAGACCATAAGACAGCCTGCGGTCACGGAGATAAGGGAGGAGAAAATGATAGCAGGCGTTACGTCAAAGGGGGATACTGCACCGTGTTCAAGGCGCATTGCCGCAATGGTGGAGGGGATAAGCTGAATGGAAGCTGTGTTAAGCACCACAAGCATAGAAATGCACTTCTTTCGTGCCGCAGGTGGAAGCTTCTGCATGGCTTTCACTGTGGCTATGCCTGAGGGTGTGGCGGCATTGCCTAATCCTAAAAGGTTTGCGGTCAGGTTCATTGTCACGGCATTCATGACCTCGGGGCAGTGTGCGGCATCTCTGAATAGTAGCCTTGTAACAGGGGATAGCATATGGGCAATGACCGCTGTTATGCCAGCCTTTTCACATATCTTCATAAGTCCGCCCCAAAGACACATCGAGCCACTCAGGTATATGACAAGCTCCACTGCTTTGTTACAGCCTTCAAGAGAAGCCGCTGATACTGCTGTCATGTCGCCTTTAAGAAAACCGCATAACAAGGCGGATAGGGACAATACCACAATTATTACGCTTAATATAATTAACACTCCTTTCAGTTAGTATTCATATCAAGTTAATATATAAAAAACTTTGACAATAAGTGTGAAATTTTGGTGATAACGCTTGACAAATGTAATTATGTTTGTTATAATATGTTTATCATAAGATTTATGTTAAATGAAATACTATTTTGTGTTTCAAATTAATTTAAAGGGGATTGATTTTATGAAATCTACAGGAATTGTAAGAAAAGTTGACGAGCTTGGAAGAATAGTTCTTCCTATCGAGCTCAGAAGAACCTACGACCTTGCTGTTAAGGACGCTATCGAGATCTATACAGATGATGACAAGATCATTCTGAAGAAGTTCCAGAGAACTTGTATCTTCTGCGGAAGCGGTGAAGAGTGCGTTGAATACAAGGGCAAGACAATTTGTGCAGCTTGTATGGCAGAGCTCAAGGGTGAAGCTAAGTAATTACATATTTGTAGTAATATTATGAAACAGACAGGACGGACATGAAAGTGTTTGTCCTGTTTTTATTTTATGTGATAGAAAAAGCGTGTATGCAAAAAAACATACACGCTTTTTTATATTATAAGCTTTTTGAAATCATCTTCGCTGCCATTAAATACCGTCATGTGGAGATATTCGCCGCTTTCATAGAATGAGAATTTTACACGGTTGGTATAAGTCCAAAACGTCCAATCCATATCCTCGTCAGGCTTTGAAAACAGGCTCTCATACCATATCTTGTCCTTGTTAAATCTGCTGTCTGAAGCAACGATGTTTTTGTACGTCCGTTCTGTGCAGTATATGACAGGTCTTACGCCGTATTGCTTTTCTATCCTGTCGCAGAAGTCTGCAAGGTTATCTGCGGCTTCGTAATAGTCAGGGGGCAGAAGTCTGTAAAGTCCTCTCAGTCTTACCTCCACTGCAGGGATAAGCCTGCCGCTTAGATCATCGCCCACAGCATTTATGAAATGCTCTGCCTGCTCAGTGCCGTCAGTATCAAGCTCAAGCACATGATATGCTCCCACTGATATATCAGTGTCCTTTGAGCCGTTCCAGTTGTCACGGAACGCACCGTCCTCAATGGTAGTGCCTTTGGTGGCTCTTATATAGGCGGTCTGGATATTCTGCTTAGCAAAACTCTTCCAGCGTATCTCGCCCATTGACTCTGTTACAACAGGTCCTCTTATTGGATAGTCACGCTTTTTCGGCTCATTGAACCACAGTCTGCCTGTATACAAAAGCACCGAAAGGTTTATCACAAGCACAACTGCACACAGTATTATCAGCCGTTTTACGAGCTTTTTCAGAAATCTGTGACGCGGCTTTTCTTCCTCGTAGACCTCGTAATTTGTGTAGTTTGAAAGGTCACGATCGTCATACTCGCTGTCTATTTTGTTTATAGCTTCCTTGTCAAGCTTGAATTTCTTGCTGCGTTTCATTAGCAGTATCCTCTCGGTTAAATTCCTCAGAATTTGCGATAAGCTCCGCAAAGGTATATGTGTCAAGCTTGTTCCTTACCATTTCAGATATCTCGTTAAAAGCTTTCTGATAACAGCAGATACCGTCTGCACCTCTGTTGCAGGTGCAGTCTGGGGAAAGACATCTTGAAAAATAATATGTACCCTCTATGGCTTCAAGAACGTCTTTCAAGGTAAGCTGTGCAGGGTCTTTATTTATGATATAGCCCCCCTGCGTGCCTTTATATGACTTCACTATGTCAGCCGCAACAAGCTTTCTCAGTATCTTCAGCGCAAATCGAAGTGTAACGCAGGCATCATTGGAAATGGTTTTTGCGTCCATTTTGTCTTTTTCGCGGCATAGAACGGATACTATTCTCACTGCGTAATCCGCCTCAAGTGTTATAAACATTTATTTCCTCCGAAACTTAGTCAAGATAATCTCTTACCTTGTTGCTCCTGTTAGGGTGACGGAGCTTTCTGAGAGCCTTTGCCTCTATCTGACGTATTCTCTCACGGGTAACGTTGAACTGCTGACCTACTTCTTCAAGAGTTCTTGAACGTCCGTCCTCAAGACCAAAACGCAGTCTGAGCACCTTCTCTTCTCTCTCTGTAAGAGTGGAAAGCACCTGATTTATCTGCTCTTTAAGAAGCACAAGTGAAGCGGCTTCTGCCGGAGCCGGAGCGTCATCATCAGGGATAAAGTCGCCAAGATGTGAGTCCTCCTCCTCACCGATAGGTGTTTCAAGAGAAACAGGGTCCTGAGCGATACGCATTATCTCTCTTACTCTTTCAACGCTCATATCAAGCTCTTTTGCTATTTCCTCTGGTGACGGATCATGACCGTTCTTGTGGAGAAGCTGTGAGGATACTTTCTTTACCTTTGTGATAGTTTCTACCATGTGTACAGGTATTCTGATAGTTCTTGCCTGATCGGCGATCGCTCTTGTTATAGCCTGTCTTATCCACCATGTGGCATATGTGGAGAATTTGAAGCCCTTTGTATAGTCGAATTTTTCAACGGCTTTGATAAGACCCATGTTGCCTTCCTGGATAAGGTCAAGGAAGCTCATTCCTCTGCCCACATATTTCTTTGCGATAGAAACAACAAGTCTGAGGTTTGCTTCTGCAAGTCTTTTTCTTGCTTTTTTAGCGTCCTTTTCATTGCCGCTAGACATCTTTTCTGCAAGCTGTATCTCCTCCTCGGAGGTAAGAAGCGGCACTCTGCCTATTTCCTTAAGGTAGATCTTGACCGGGTCGTCGATAGCGATCCCGTCAGTTGAAAGGGAAATATCAACGCCGTCCTGATCCAGATCGTCTTCCGGGTTTACCATGTCAAGGCTGTCGTCGGTGATGATATCATCAATTATCTCAATGTTATTTGCGGCACAGCTATCATAGAAGCTGTCCATTTGCTCGACGTCATAGTCGAGCTTTTCAAGAGCGTCAGTTATCTCTTTTGTAGTGAGCTTGCCTGTAGTTTTGCCGTGTTCCATAAGGTTATCAAGTATCTGTTTCTTGTCTGTCATTTCAAACACTCCAATCTCAATTTTTACATCGGTTGATCTTTGCTAATTCTTTTTGCGCATTTCTTCAAGCTTTTTGAAAAAGTCATCGTCGGATATATCCTCCTGTTTCTCCTTCGGCTTGTAGTTTAAAAGCACATTTATATAATCCTCAGCGACCTTGGCGTCAATGCCCAGTTCACTGTATTTTTCCAGTATCTCCGTTATCTTACCCACTTCCTCGGGTGAAAATTCACCATTAAAAGATGATACAGAGCAATCCTGCAGATCGGTTATCTTGCTCGTCAGGCTTTCGTAAACACGCCTATTGAAGCTGGTAACGAATTTGTCGGGCGGAAGTCTTTTGAGAACATCTCCGCAGGCGTCATGATTATTGTAGAGATAATATATGATACCCGCTTCGGCGGCGGATTCTCGTCTGTGTTCATTGGCTTCGGGGTTTATGGTGTCACGCTTGTCAGCGAAGGTTATAGTGCGAGTCCATTCCTTTTTGCTATACTGATAGCGACGGTTTTTAAGTATAGCATTAAGTTCTGCATTGACAGTTGTGATGCTCACATTCTGTTCAGCCGCCACCTTTTTTGCGTATATCTCACGCTCAGTAGGGGAGCTTATATCCGCAAGGACTTTATAGGCTTTTTTGAGATAATCTATCCTGCCTATATCAGTGTCCATATCAATGCCGTCTTTGCATTTTTCTAGCTCAAACTCTATTGCACCGTCTGATTTTTTCAGCAAATGGCGAAAGTGGTCTGCTCCGAATTTGTTTATGTACTCATCAGGGTCTTTTGCACCGTTCATTTTTATAACGGTGGTCTTAAGGCCAGTTTCACCTAGAATTTTTATTGCTCTCGTTGTGGCTTTCTGACCTGCGCCATCTGCGTCATAGCATATGACAACGTTGTCTGCATAGTTGGATATTATCTTCGCCTGCTCAGGGGTGAGCGCAGTTCCGCAGGAAGCTACGGCATTCTCAAAGCCTGCCTGATTAAGGGAAATAACGTCAAGGTTACCCTCGCACAGAAGAATGGTCTTATCTTTCACTGCAGCGTTTTTGGCGAAGTTCATGGAGAAAAGAAATCTGTTTTTTGAATACACAAGGGTATCTTTTGAGTTAAGGTATTTTCTCTTATCGTCAGGTGTGAGCGCTCTTCCGCCAAAGCCCACTATATGACCTGCAAGGTCGATAAAAGGGAACATTGCACGATTTACGAAGAAATCGAACGTATTTCGGGTATTCTTCTGTGAACGTGAGATAAGCGAGCCTTGCTCCAATTCTTCCTCGGTGAAGCCTTCGGAGAGCATATAGCTTTTCAAGGCAGACCAACTGTTTGGAGCAAAGCCCATTCCATATTTCTTTATGGTTTCAATACTGAGCTTACGTTTGTTTATAAGATAGTCAAGACATTCCTTGCCCTGTGGTGTCTTTAGCTGATGATAGAAAAACCTTGCAGCTGTTTTATTCATTTCATAGAAGCGCTTTCTGGTATCGGTGCGCTTGCTGTCATAGCCGTTATCCTCCGGAAGCGGCACTCCGCCACGTTCTGCAAGTAGCTTGACAGCTTCCCAATAGTCCAGATTATTGTACTTCATTGTAAAAGTGATAACATCTCCGCCTGCTCCGCAGCCAAAGCAGTGAAAATACTCTTTGTCAGGGTGAATATGGCAGGACGGGGTTTTTTCGTTGTGAAAAGGGCAGAGGCAAACATAATCTCTGCCTGTTCTTTTGAGGGTGACGTAGCTGCTCATGACCTCTGCGATAGGGTTGGCAGCTTTAAGTCTTTCTATAAAATCTATAGGCAGCGGCAAATTTCTTCCTCCTTGGGTATGCGCTAATACTTTGTCCACCCCAATGGGATAAACAGATTTTTAAAGGTCTCAATGGCAAAGCCGTCTGTCATGCCTGATATGTAATCGCAGATAGCACGGTCAATTCCGAACTGATAGGCGAGATTCATATAAAAGGCAGGCAGCTTTTCTATATGATGAACATAGTAGTCATAGAGCTTTGCTATCATGTCTTTAGCCTTGACTTCTTCTGATTTGCACTTTGGATTTGTGTACACAAAGTCAAACATAAATCTATGCAGTGCAGTGTAGGCGTCACTCACTTCGTCGTCCATATGCAGGCTTTCAGCTCCGCCTTTAATAAGCGAGGTCACAAGAGTGGTTATCCTCTTAGACTTGGATCCGCCAAGAACCTTTGTGATGTTTTTCGGGATATCCTCCTCGGTCATAATGCCTGCACGAACGGAATCGTCGATATCGTGATTTATATAGGCGATAACGTCTGCAAATCGCACAACATAGCCCTCTTTCGTGTCGGCTATCATGTTAGTGTGCTTTAATATTCCGTCACGGACTTCTTCTGTGAGGTCAAGACCCTTGCCGTCTTTTTCCAAAATATCCACTACACGCAGGCTTTGCTCATAGTGGTGAAAGCCGTCAGGGCTAAGCTCGTTGAGAGCCCTTTCTCCTGCATGACCAAAAGGCGTATGTCCAAGGTCATGACCCAGTGCGATAGCTTCGGTGAGATCTTCGTTGAGCCGCAAAGCCCGTGAGATAGTTCGTGCGATCTGACTTACCTCAAGGGTATGAGTAAGTCGTGTTCTATAATGGTCGCCTGCAGGGGACAGATAGACTTGAGTTTTATGCTTCAGCCGTCTGAAAGAGTTGCAGTGAAGTATCCTGTCACGGTCACGCTGGAAACACGTCCTCAGCGGACAAGGTTCGCAAGGCTTTTTACGCCCTTTTGAATCAACAGACAAGCAGGCGTTTTCGCTCAGAAATTGTTTTTCAAACAACTCGGTTTGTTCTCTCGGCAGCACAAAAATTCCCCCTTACAGTATATAAAACATACTAACTCTATATAATATATACTATAATAGTTCAAAAAAGCCTTTATTTTTACATAAAGGCTGAATGTTTTTGTATAGTCGCACAAATTTCACGCAAAATCAGCAAGAAGATTTGTTTCTTCTGACAATTCAAGCTTGCCGCAGGATATATCCGTAAGCTGTTTTTTTAGATTGTCTGCAAGCTCAGACTTCACAAGAAACGCAAGATCTACAGAATCGGCAAAGTCCTCTTTTTCCATTATCACGCCATATTCAGGCAGCGCATAGCTGACCTTGCCATAAAGTGTATAGTCGCAGGAAAAGGATATTCTTGAACACTCACACATTTTCATTTTTCTTGCAGCGTTCACCGCCATTGAACAACCCTGAGAATAAGCTCTTGTAAGACCGCTTGCCCCCAAAAGTATTCCACCGAAATATCGTGTCACCACCACACAAACGTCCGTAAGCCCAGATTTGTTTATTACATCAAGCACAGGCACTCCGCCTGTACCCTGTGGCTCGCCGTCGTCGCTGTATCGTGAAACATTACCCTCTCTCAACACATAGGCATAGACGTTGTGCCTAGCCTTGCGGTTTTCGGCTTTTATCCTGTTTATAAATGCGACAGCCTCATCAGCGGTGCTGACAGGGGCGATATGCCCGATAAATTCGGACTTTTTCTCCGTAAAGCTCGCCTGAGCTTCCTCATAGATTGTTGTATATCCCATTTGGTTTCCTCATATAAAAGAAAAAAGGAACGGAATTATCCGTTCCCTTTGAAAATTAGTCAAGATTAAATCTCTTCTTGAATCTGTCAACACGTCCGCCTGTATCTACGAGCTTCTGCTTACCTGTGTAGAATGGGTGGCACTTAGAACAAATTTCAACCTTGATATCCTTCTTTGTAGAACGAGTATGGATAACATTACCGCATGCGCAAGTAATTGTTGTTTCCTCATACTTTGGGTGAATTCCTTCTCTCATTTGACTTCCTCCTTCCAAACTAAAATTATGACTCATAGAAGCCCATCATTTCAGTTTAGACAGTAGTTCTATGTAGTATTTATCAATATGCTGAACAAATCAGCTTTATTATTATACCATTATATACGTCACTTGTCAAGCACTTAACACTTTTTTTACATTTATCCTGCTCGTTTCGACAAAACAAAAAGGCAACCCATCGGCTGCCCTTTGCTTGTGTAAAAATTTTGGAGAGGATGAAACGAGCTAAGAGTTTGATCTTAGTGTTTACATTCTTTTTTCTTTCTCTGTTCTACATTACATATTATAGCCTTTAGGGGCTGTAACTTCAAGAACAGACAAGTTACATTTCACTACAATACTGTTACAAATTATTTCAATTTGTAACTTTAAAACAACCTTAAATTTTCCTCAAAGCAGGCTTATTATTCGTGGTCAACTCCGTATGCTGCACGGTATTCCAGCATTTTGTCAAGATACTCTTTGCCCTCAACAACACCGTCCTGAATAGCCTTGATGATATCGTTGATGTTTACGATAGAGTATACCTTTACGCCAAAGTCTTTATAAGCCTGTTCAACAGCTGAAAGGTCGGTATCCAGTGCCTTTTCCATTCTGTCAACTGTTATCACCATGCCTGTTACGTTTACGTCTGCGGCACTTTTGAGCTTTGGCATTGACTCTCTGAGAGCCTTTCCTGATGTCATAACATCGTCGATGATTATTACCTTTTCACCGTCTGCAAGCTTTTTGCCGACGAACATTCCGCCCTCGCCGTGGTCTTTAGCCTCTTTTCTGTCAAAGCAGTAAGAAACGTCAATGCCATACTTTGTTGCAAGCGCGATAACGGCTGAAACAGCAAGAGGGATACCCTTATATGCAGGTCCGAAAAGTGTTTCAACAGGTATTTTGTTGTCAGCTATGCAGTCAGCATAAAAGCCGCCCAGCTTTGCGAGCTGTTCACCTGTTTTATAGTTTCCGCAGTTGATGAAATACGGAGCTTTTCTGCCGCTTTTAAGAGTGAAGTCGCCAAATGTGAGAACTCCGCTGTCTACCATAAATTTTATAAATTCTTCCTTGTAGGTCATATTGAACTTCCTTTCAATTATGTTACTTTGATTATACCACATTTTTCACGGCTTTGCAAGGCTTTTTTGCCTGCCGAACATAAGTCCGTGAGAGCCTGTGGCAAGGCAGAAAACGCCGTGTTCGCGCATATCTCCGCATATTGAGTGTATAACGCCGTATTGCTGTCTATCGGTATTTATACGTGCGAAGCTTTCGCCAAGATCATCAGAAATATAAAAGCCGTATTCGCCGCTGATATTTCCTGTGACATACATTGCAGGAGTTTCTTCAAGTCCTTTTCCAAAGCCTATGCAGTTTATCCTGTCCTCAGGGAGAATATCGCTTATCTGCACGCTGTCGCTTTTTATCTCAAAGCGGTAAAGTCCCTTTATGCCATTTGCAAGCCAGAATACTCCGCTTTTATCTGGCTGTCTTGAAAGCTGATAGTGAGCGTATCGTGGACACTTTATGTCCGTTTTTATGGACACTTCTCTGAAAGTTGCACCTTTGTCACGGCTGATGTAAAGCCCCAGATTTTCTCTTTCTGCTATGGCGAAGAAAAGATCGTTGTTGTAATAGTCCGAGAATATTTTTACGTTGTGTTCATCTGCAGAGTTTCCGCTGCTGTCTGTAAAAATGGACTTTTGCCATGTTTTGCCCTCATCGTCGGTATAGCAGACAGCCTTGTTAGAAAAGCCTCTGCCGCCTGCAACAGCCCACATTATGCGTTTGCCGTCGGCAGATATCGCTGTCCAACCTGAGTCTACATTAGGCTTTTCGATGTTGTCAAGCTTTTTGTCTATAAACTCAGAAAGCCCACGGGGCATGGGAAGTCTTTCCCACGTTGAACCGCAATCTTTGGATAAGATCAGACCACCTTTTGTTTTGCCTGTCCAGTTGCCACGGGGAGTTGCGACGATGTATTCGGGGTCGCTGAGGGTGAGATCAGCATTAAGGCAGGTGATGTAGCGGTCGCCATTTTCGTTTGCAAAGGAATTTTCGCACTCACTGTCATAATCTTCAAAGGCAAAGCCACCAAGGTCGCCAATGATATCTATAATGCGATTCCTGCCATGGGGAGTGGTGTATACATTAAGGTGAACAGTTTCCTCTATGCCCTCGCAGAATGGTTTGACAAGCACATCTCCGCTTGCAAGACCTGTTATCATGAACAGACCTGTTCCTGTGTTGAACAAGGCTGTGTCGCTGTCAAAAGGTGAAAGCTTTATGTCGCTTATCCAGTGGACACAGTTTCCGCCTCCGTTGTATCGTGGTTTCATGTATGGGATATTCCAATCGAAGCGGCTATATTCAAGACCATTCATTATTATCTTCCAGCTTTCACCGCTGTCGGTGCTTGTATAGATCATATCTCCGCCATTTTTTCGGCAGACAGTTGATAGCAAGAGCATTTTGCCGTTGGAACATATTCCGCTGTAGCCGCATGGGATATGGTCCTCGGGGGTGATGTCTTTGTCAAAAACAGTAACTCCATTTTCGATGCGGTATCTATATACCTTGCCGCCTGAAAGCGAGCCTGTGTCGCAAGCATAAGCACCCATGCCACCGTAAAATACTTCTCCGCTTGAAGCAAAGGTGATGTATATATATCTGCTGTCGCTGGTGATACGCTGTGGCACGAAGCCATAATAGGAGGAGTTTTCGTATTTCACAGGGTCGGGGGCGGTGAGGGGAACGAAGCTTTTCAAGCCGTCTGTGGAGCAATACAGAGTGTGACCTCTTGTTACACCATCAGGGGAGTTTGCTTCACCTGAACAGCCTGCTATAAAAAGTTTGCCCTCACTGTCTGTCCATATAAGAGAGATGTTTTTCTCACCAAACAGGTCTATGTTTTGCCAGCTTTCGCCCATATCCTCAGAATAGATAATGCCTGCGGTCTGAGAGCCGAAATACAGCCTGCCGTTTTTATAAATAAGTCTGTCGCCTGTGGCTCTGCCAACTTCGTTTCCGTGAACGCTGCATGGGAGAGGCTTTTGTGTGATGTTTTCACCCTTATCAGAAGATACGCAGACATAATTTGAGCGTTTATCTCCGCAGGTGAAAAACAGCTTATTTGGGTCGTTTTCGTCAAGAGCTATTGCAAGGGGATAGGTCTGTGCAGGGTCGTCTGCGGTAACTTTGTCTGCCAGATAGACCCAAGTTTGTTTATCAAAGTCATAGCTATAAACGCCACCGATGTCGGTGCGTATATAAAGCGTTCTGCTGTCGGTGGGGTGGAACGTGATACCTGTCACAAAGCCGCCTCCGCCTATTTTCAGATTGCCATATTCGTATTTGATAGGTGAAAGAATTTTCATATATTTCTCCGTTACCATTCGATAGTAGAAACGTCAACAGGGTCTTTGTTTATCTCAACTTTGTCTACCTTGCTGTTTTTGACGGTTATAACTCTGTCAGCCATTGGTGCGATTGCGGAGTTGTGGGTTATGACTATAACTGTCACACCGTCATTTCGGCAGGTATCTTGCAAAAGTCTGAGGATATTTTTACCTGTGTTGTAATCAAGAGCGCCCGTTGGTTCGTCGCAAAGAAGAAGCTTAGGATTTTTCGCCAATGCTCGTGCGATAGAAACACGCTGCTGCTCGCCGCCTGAAAGCTGTGAGGGGAAGTTGTTCATTCTGTCCTCAAGTCCCACTTTTTTCAGCACCTCTTCAGGCTGTGAGGCATGTGCGCATATCTGTGTGGCAAGCTCAACGTTTTCTTTGGCAGTAAGATTATTCACAAGGTTATAGAATTGAAAAACAAAGCCTATGTCATATCTGCGGTATGTTGTGAGCTGCTTTTTATTAAAAGTGGCAATGTCTTTGCCGTCAACAAGGATCTTGCCCTCGTCGCATGTATCCATGCCGCCGAGCATATTAAGTATAGTAGTTTTTCCTGCACCGCTTGCGCCTACTATAACAGCAAATTCGCCTTTTTCTATCTCAAATGAAACACCGTCTGCGGCATTTATGGTTATCTCGCCCATTTTGTATCTTTTATAAACGTTCTCGAATTTTACAAAGCTCATAGTCTGCACCCCCATATTGTCTTTACGTTATTGTATCACAATAATATGAACATTTCAAGGGCTTTTGCTACTTGAAATGGTGGAAGTGATATGTTATAATTGTATCTGAAATAGGCGTGAGCCTCACATTTTGACAAGGAGAGATATAAATGGAATTTCAGAAGCTTATTGAAAGCAGAAGAAGCATAAGAAAATATGACGGCAGTAAAAAGGTAACAAAAGAGCAGGTAGAAACGCTCATAGCTGCCGCAACAGAAGCACCATCGTGGAAAAACTCTGAAACTGCAAGGTATTACTGCGTTCTCAGCGACGAGATGACAAAGAGGGTAAGAGAGGAGTGCTTGCCTGGATTTAACAGAGAAAGGTCTGAAAATGCGGCGCTTCTTGTAACGACTTTTGTACATACAAGAGCAGGTTTTGACAAAGAGGGTGATCCTGATAATGAAGTCGGCAATGGCTGGGGCTTTTACGATCTTGGTCTGCACAATGAGATACTTCTTCTCAAAGCGGCTGAGCTTGGCTTAGGCTCGCTTGTAATGGGTATCAGGGACGGGGAGAAGCTCCGTGAAGTGCTTGAAATACCTGAAAGCGAGATCGTAGTATCTGTTATAGCCGTTGGCTATCCTGCAGAAGCCCCTGCCAGACCTAAAAGGAGAGCTGTTGAGGATATTGCAAAGTTCTTTTAATATGGGAGTTATGCAGTTTTTTTAGCTTGTATTTGTGATATTGACCTTCCTGCGCTTTAGTTTGGTCGTCAGACCTTTCTTACAGCATGGGGAGGTCTTTTTTGCATAAAAATAAGGCGTTAGAACAAAATCTAACGCCTTACTGATATTCTTTTGAACACGAAGTCTTATCGTTGTTCACATTACAAGACTTGTGAAGTGGCTTAAAACCTTACTTCATAGCCTCTTCAACTGCAACTGCGCAAGCAACTGTAGCACCAACCATTGGGTTGTTGCCCATGCCGATAAGACCCATCATCTCAACGTGTGCAGGAACTGAAGAAGAACCAGCAAACTGAGCGTCGCTGTGCATTCTTCCCATTGTATCTGTCATACCATAAGAAGCAGGACCAGCAGCCATGTTATCTGGGTGCAGAGTTCTACCTGTTCCTCCGCCTGAAGCTACTGAGAAGTACTTCTTGCCCTTCTCAAGTCTTTCCTTCTTGTATGTACCTGCAACTGGGTGCTGGAATCTTGTTGGGTTTGTTGAGTTACCTGTGATAGAAACGTCTACGTTTTCCTTCCACATGATAGCAACGCCCTCGGTAACATCGTTAGCACCGTAGCAGTTTACCTTAGCTCTCAGACCATCAGAGTATGCCTTACGGAATACTTCCTTAACTTCGCCTGTGTAGTAATCCATTTCTGTTTCAACATATGTGAAGCCGTTGATTCTAGCGATGATCTGTGCAGCGTCCTTGCCAAGACCGTTAAGAATAACTCTCAGAGGCTTTGTTCTAACCTTGTTAGCCTTCTCAGCGATACCGATAGCACCCTCAGCGGCAGCGAATGATTCGTGGCCTGCGAGGAATGCGAAGCACTCTGTATCCTCTTCAAGAAGCATCTTGCCGAGGTTACCGTGACCAAGACCAACCTTTCTCTGGTCAGCTACAGAGCCAGGGATACAGAAAGCCTGAAGTCCCTCGCCGATAGCAGCAGCAGCGTCAGCAGCTCTTGTGCAGCCCTTCTTGATAGCGATAGCGCAGCCTACTGTGTAAGCCCACTTAGCGTTCTCAAAGCAGATAGGCTGAATGCCCTCAACGAGCTTATAAATGTCAAGACCCTTAGCCTTGCATACGTCAGCACACTCTTCGATAGTGTTGATACCGTACTGATTGATAACAGCAAGGATCTGCTTTTCTCTTCTCTCATATGATTCAAATAAAGCCATTGTAACAAATCCTCCTTATTCTTTTCTTGGGTCAACGATCTTAACAGCGTCAGCTACTCTACCGTACTGACCCTGTGCTTTCTCAAAAGCAGTGTTAGCATCGTCGCCAGCCTTGATGAAGTCCATCATCTTGCCGAAGTTTACAAACTTGTAGCCGATGATCTCATCGTCTTCGTCCAGAGCGATCTTGGTAACATAACCGTCGGTCATTTCCAGATAACGCGGACCCTTCTTCAGTGTGCTGTACATGGTACCTACCTGTGAACGAAGTCCCTTACCAAGGTCCTCAAGACCAGCGCCTACTACAAGACCGCCCTCAGAGAATGCACTCTGTGAACGACCGTAAACGATCTGGAGGAAAAGCTCTCTCATAGCTGTGTTGATAGCGTCGCAAACGAGGTCTGTGTTAAGAGCCTCGAGAACTGTTCTGCCTGGAAGGATCTCTGATGCCATAGCAGCAGAGTGTGTCATACCTGAGCAGCCGATAGTTTCAACGAGACATTCCTGGATAACGCCCTCTTTTACGTTAAGTGTCAGCTTGCAGCAGCCCTGCTGTGGAGCACACCAGCCGATACCGTGTGTAAAGCCTGAGATATCCTTGATTTCCTTAGCTTTTACCCACTTTGCTTCTTCTGGAATTGGAGCTGCACCGTGAGCAACGCCCTGAGCGATAGGGCACATTGTTTCAACTTCGTGAGAATAAACCATTATTTACATAACTCCTCTCAAATGATTTTGGTGTAAATGTTGTATATTACATACACTCATATTATAACGCATATTTCGCCATTTTGCAATAGTATTTTATGATTTTTAATATTTTTTTCTCATTCTGTGGTAATTATAACGCTGCTGAGAGGTGCGAGTCTGAGTGGCAGCTTATAGTTTGTGGTGTAAAGACCGCTGTTTATGCAGTTTGATCCACTATAAATATCACGGTCAGAGTTGAGAAGCTCTTTGTAGGCTCCGTTTTGCTCGACCTTCAGGCTATAGTTCTGATAGCTTCTGGAAAAATTGAACACCATATAAAGCGTTTTGCCGGAAGGGTCGCTTCTGCGGTAGGCATAAATGCACTGATTTTTGTTGTCTGCGTCTATCCAGCGGAATGATGTGGAATTATAGTCGGACTTATACAGTGCAGGCTGTTCAAGATAAAGCTTGTGGAGTGCTTTCACATACTCGTGTAATGAATCGTGTATAGGATATGTGAGCAAATTCCAGCCAAGCTCTTTTTCATCACGCCATTCAAGATATTCGCCAAGCTCGTTGCCCATGAAGTTGAGCTTCTTGCCTGGGTGTGTGAACTGGAAAGTATACAGTGCTCTTATGGTAGCAAACTGCTCCTGCTGACTGCCGAACACCTTATCCACCATGGTTTTCTTACCGTGAACTACCTCGTCGTGGGAATAAGGAAGAATGAAAAGGTCATTATA
>OGMT01000919.1_pt1 | contig 17138 bp, 9 predicted proteins | sample 1573271 | NCBI WGS metagenome assembly OGMT01 (sample SAMEA2582000, study PRJEB24529) | metagenome | biome: Human gut stool | place: China | collected 2011 | reverse complement strand
TAGTACAGCATTCTTGTCTATCTTTACATAGAGGATAATTTCTTATTATCCATCAAATACGTACTTCGTCTTGCTTCGGTACACGATATCCCGCAGCAACCATTTTCTTCTCAAACTCCTAAGATTGAGTTTCTGCGCTCCACGTGCAATGTCATAATCACAAGCCTGAACAGAGGAAAACACTTCCAACTCTCGTCCTTGTGCCAATCCCTGTTCTAATCCTTGTTCTAAAGCTCTCTCTTTGATTCCCTGACTAAGATTACACATAGAATTCAACAATTCCTTCCTCATATGTATTCTCTTTAACATTATAACATCCCGTCTAAAAATTTGAAAGATATCTTTTCCCTCCACCCCCATTTTCAATTATCTTTCTCCATATCTGCCAATTTATCATCATATCATGTACCATATAATTCGAACAAATAAGCATAATACACAAAGGAGAACCCATGAATAATTTACAAACACAGATCAACATCTATCTGGAATATTGTCAGGATCAGAAGCGCCTGGATGCCAAAACCATTAAAGCCTATCGTATCGACCTTAAACAGTTTCAAAATCATTTTTTCGATCGGAACATCTCCGATATCACACCGGATATGTTGGAAGAATACATAAGCGCCCTGCACCAGGAATACAAGCCGAAAACGGTCAAACGGAAAATTGCTTCTATCAAAGCACTGTTTCACTATTTGGAATATAAGGAAAGCATTTCTACGAATCCATTTAATAAAATACAGATAAAATTTCGTGAACCCGTAATTTTACCAAAAACCATCCCCTTACATACGATTGAAATATTCCTATCCACTATATATCAGCAGCGCGCCTGTGCAAAGACAGCTTATCAAAAGAAAAAAGCGTTACAAGATATTGCCGTTATCGAACTGCTTTTTGCTACCGGAATACGTATTTCGGAATTGTGTGCGCTGCGGGACACTGATGTCGACTTGTATGACGGCACAATTCTAATCTACGGAAAAGGCTCCAAAGAGCGGATTGTTCAAATTGGAAATAAGGATGTATTACAAATTCTGATAGAATATCATAATAATTACCTTCCTCAGATTCAAGTCTGTAGCCATTTCTTTGCTACACAGAATGGTGCCGCACTATCCGATCAGGCTGTACGTCGTATGATAACAAAATATACTACACTTGCCTCTATCGACCAACATATTACTCCTCATATGTTCCGACACACATTTGCAACCAGTCTCTTAGAAGCAGACGTTGATATCCGTTATATTCAAGAAATGCTTGGTCACAGTTCGATTCATATCACAGAAATCTATACCCATGTCACCACATCGAAGCAACGCGCCATCCTCACTGCTAAGCATCCCCGGAATTCATTTCATCTATAAAGCAAATGAGAAGAGAGCCAACACTCTCTTCTCAATCACAATGTTATTTCTTTTGATTTTTTCGTTGCTTTCTGGACTGCTTCTTATTCGATGTCTGCTTTGGTTTCACCGCAACAGCCTCATCCTCTTTCATGACTTTCTTGTTCGGCTCAACTGCCAACGTCTCGGTCTGTCCCTCGTCACCAACTGTTGTAACCACATCTTTGACAAAAAGCTTCTCTTTCTCTACAAGCATACGATTCGTTGCCATTCCCAAGCCAAGCATTCCCCAGAATACCGGTGCTGTACAGACGTTCGAATCATTCGCAATACCTGCGATCAAATATACCAACACCGCTGCAAATAAGCCGAATCCGATCCAGCTCAGACTCTCATGCAGATCCACACGACGATAGATGCGAATAGACTGCACCGCATACCACGCCATAAAAATAAGTAACGCAAGTGTTCCAATCAAACCACTCTCCACCCACTGCTGCAGATACCAGCAATGTGCTTTTACTTCATAACTGTTAAATCCATAGATATATGCCTGCCCCAAATAATCATCTTGCGGGTACTCAAACATATAAGTATTGGCACCGGAACCGATCAATACATGCTTTCCAAGAAGCGGAATCGTCACATTCCACATATGTCCTCGATAACTCATCGCATCTTCTTTAAAAAGATTCGCATTCTTGATTTTCTCCCACTTAACCAGCTTGCCGGATTTGTTCAAATAACAGTATCCCGCTTCCTGGGTCTCAACGAAATCCCATGCAATGCCATCATAAGTAACGGATATTGCTGGAATATTATCATCGCCCAATAAGATTGGTTGAATTGATCCACCTGCAAATCGCTCATCATTAATCACATAAATCTGATTATCAGCATCTGTCATAGCGAGTTCGAGTGTCTGCCCATTTTCATCCGTGCAATTCGGCACGATAACACCACTTTCATCAGTCGTATAAGAAACATACATCTTATTTCCACGGACATTCAACATTACACTATCCGTTCCAGTGTCGATATCACGAACTGCATAGCGATCATCAATGCGAAAGGTTCCAACGATTGTATTCTTGATCTGGATTCCCACGTCTGTCTTGCTTCCAACCGCAACTGCTGCAACTCCACCAATCAACATAATTGCCAACGCAACACAGAATGCTTTCTTTTTGCGGCTCAGCAATACAAGTGCCAGAATTACACCACCAACGACAAGGGCCATCCAACCGGTATCACTTCTGCTTCCCTTTAGGCAAATCAGGCAAAGCACCTCTGCAACAATAATTAAAACACGCTGCCATGCCTTTTTTGCTGCAATAAACACACACACAAGCAGGGGAATCAGCATTCCAAAATAAAATGACAGGAAGTTCGGATTATACAATGTTGTATAAGAAGTTCCTTCCAACATATTAAAACTCAAACTGTCAAGGTTATCCCACCAACTTGGATTTGTGATCAAGTGCTTTCCAAATCCCGTCTTGAAGAAATCCATTCCAAAATACTGGAATACACCGATCAGTGTTACCACCGCCATTCCGATTCCTGCACCGCACAGAATAAACTTGACCTGCTGCTCTTCCTGTACAAAGTGATACGTATAGTAGCATAATAAAATATACACAAACACAACCCATACCGGCTCAAATAATTCGTAGGAACCTCTTACAACCCAATATTTATAACTGGAAAACAGAGCAGACATCGCTACAAACATTGCGTAGAAAAACAGGAAATAGAATGCATTTTCAAATCGTAATCCCTGCTTCTTCTTAAAATACTGATAGAACAAAATGCCTGCCATCACAATCCCTACCACAATAATAGTAATCATCTTCCAGCCGAAGAAGAAATCCGTCTGCGAATCAGCACCACTCGGGAACCAATTAAACTGCGACAAATTGGAATTATATGAATAGGTATGTACAATCAATGGAATAATTCCCATTAACAATATAATAGGTATGAATACCTTGTTTGATGATTTTTTCTTTTGAGTTACCTGTTTACTCACTCTCGCACTCCCCTTTATCAGTAATCTAACCTATATCATAACGCACCACACGATTTTTGTCGACTTAATAACGCGTTATTTTCGAAAATATTTGTATTTTTGCAGTTTGTCGCTTGTATGTTACTTAGTATTTTCAAGCTACTCTCCATCTATCATTTTCTTATACACATTACTCCTCATATGATGGTATGTTGCTTATGCGTTACTTTTTATCAAAAATTATGTCCTTTCCTCATTTTTTACACCCTTTGTTCACTCATTTGATCAATTATGCTATCACAATATATCTTGTTAAGGTAACTGCTAAGAAGGGAAACAAGAAAGTTTCTAAGACTCTTACAGCTAAGGCTGCTGTAATCAATGCTGGTCTTAAGTTTACAACTGCTCCGGCTGATGTAATCGTTGGATCTGAAACAACATTTACTGCTAAGAAGTGCCCAAGCGTAGCAAAGGTTACTTTCTCTTCTTCTGATGAGAAAGTTGCTACTGTAGATGCTACAACAGGTGCTGTAAAAGCTGTAAAGGCTGGTAAGGTAACAATCACAGCTACATCTGATTATGGCAAAAAAGTAACAACAGACATCAATGTTAAGAACTATCTTCTTAAGGATGTAAAGCAGACAAAGGCAAACACATTAGAGGCTTCTATCCTTGGCGCAACAAAGGATATCAAGACAACTGATATTAAGATTACCAACACTGCAAATCAAAATGTTATTGCAGTCAAGAGTGTAACACCTGATAAGGCAGATGCTTCTAAGGTTACTCTTGAAACATTTGCAGATATGAAGGATGGCGCTAAGTATACTGTTGAACTCGATGGTGTAGCTAAAGAGTTTACAGCAACTGATGGCGTTGTAGCTGATGTAAATGTAACACCTGTTACAATCCCTGCAAATACAAAAGGAACTGAAATCAAAGGACAGACTATTGACAAAAATAGTATTGTACTTGATGAGTTCAAGGTAAGTGAAGCAAGCACAAAGAGCGCTGAATTAACTCTCTCTACAACACAGGGTTATGTAGACGGTGACAAGCTTGTCCTTCCTACTGTTGGAAACAAGGGTACAGCAGAAGTTAAGTATCATACATACAAGTTTGATGCTAACGGAAATGAAATTGGAGCTTATACAAAGAAGGTTGATATCACAGCCGTAGCTGAAGACGTAATCACAACAAACGGATTCAACATGACATTTGCAGATAAAGCTCCAAACTGGGATAAAGACAAGACAACAAATCAGTTAGCAATTGGATCAGGCAAGAGTGCATACTTCAAATTTGTAGGATCTGATAACAAAGAAATCACAGCATATGCTGATTACTCAGTAGTATCAAGTGATGATTCTATTCTTTTATTACCAAAGACTCAGTTAAGCGGTAGCAGTGCTCCTGTATCTGCAACAGGTATTAAAGAAGGAAATGTTTTTGTTAACGTATTAGACAAAGATGGTAAAGTAATTAAATCTTTACCAGTTGTTGTTACAGCTGCTGGAAAGCTTACAAATGCAACACTTGGAAATACATCTCTGACAATTTCTAAGACTGCTACAGGCGTTGATAATTCTGTTAGTGTAAAAGCCGTTGATCAGTACAATAATGACATTACTGGTTCAACAACTATTACAGCATCAGGTGTAAATGCTGATGCTGATAAGGCAATTGAAACTCAGTACGATGCTACTACAAAAACAGTTAAGGTTTCTGCAAAAACTGATGCTGAAGATGGAAAGGCATACACTATCAAAGTTGAAGTTAAGAAGGACAATGTTACATTAAATCGTTACTTTACAGTAAAAACTGTAGTAACAGCGATAGATGTAGCTAAAGCTACTGATTTAAGAGTTGAAGTATCTGGCTTAACAGATGGTAAAGTTGATATGGCTGTAGCCGATGATGCAGATGCAACAAAGGCAGCAAAGACAGTTGAGGTAAAAGTTGCTGCATATGATAAGGGCGCTAAGATTGGTTACGCAACTGTATCAGAGTGCAAGATCAGCGATTCTAGTAAACAGGGTGTTGTAAGCGGAGCTGCTGTTTCAGTTGTTTCTTGCTCAGCAAAGAAAGTATCTAAGAACCTTGAGGCTGGAAAGTCTTATACATTGACTGTTAAGGCAGCTAATAAGACATTCACAACAACATTCTCTGTAGTAGATACACAATCTGCAGTTGTTACTACAAAGATTGACAGCAAGACAACAAGTGCAACAATTGCAAATATTAAGGATGCAATTGCAAATGTTGTTGCTGCTAATGTAAAATTTAGTATCAATGGCAAAGATTACGAGATTCTTGATGCATCTAAGATTACTGTTAATGACGGTTACAAGGTTGTTGGTGACAAAGCTGTATATGTTGGAACAGTAAATGTTTCCGTTGAAAATATCAATGGAATCAGCTATCCTGTTACAGTAAATGTAAATACAACATTCACTGCAAAATAATGTTTCCTGTATAATAGAGGCTATAAAATAAGTCTTTCATTTAAAGTAAACGCCAGTTTCGGCAATGTGCCGTTTCTGGCGTTTCTTTGGGCTCTATATCAAGTGGACTGCCCATTTTTAAGTCTAATAAATAAGCATAAACAAGCTCCGGGGGAACTTGTGTTTCTCGGAGCTTGTTCTTATGCTGCAAAATCTATTTTACAACTACCCGTGACTAGAATGAACCATTCTCAACATCTCCGGAAATAGTGAATTTGGCTGTTCTAAGATCAATCTGTTTTTTGTTTACCTTAAATGCAGATTTTGGAATTGTCATAGTACAAGCCTTCTCACCGTAACCCTTTACAGTTACTTTATAATTACTCTTGGTATAAGAAACCATTGTTGTCTTTTTTGCATTCTTAATATTTATATTGAAATTATCAATATTATCTATTTTTCCATAATTGTTGTTTACTATTTTAAATTTAACAACAATGTTTCCTTTATAATCAAAATGTGCATTATATGCTTTCATAGCATAGGTGTTATACAAAGTGTTTGTCAAAGTAATTTGCTTTTTGTTAAATTCATTAGTCACGACTTTAACTCTACATAAAAGCTTTTGTCCATTTGTAAGTTGTACACTAATAGTAGTGGTACCATTTTTTTTTGCAAATATTTTTCCCTTATTATTAACCGATGCAATGGATTGGTTTGATGAATTACAACTTTTAATTTTTCCACCGTCAGCCTTCAATTGCTTTGAAAACCCTTTTGTAATTGTAAGTTTAGAGTAGTTCAATTTAGCTTTATCTGGAATTAAGCTTATTGTCAGATCATAATTCACTTCCCCTTCAAAGTTTAATTCTAAAATAAATGTTCCAGCTGTAAGATGCATTTTATGAGTATTTTTATAAGTACCATTGGATTTATTGTATACCCAATTGGGATCTGTAGAAGGAAGGGTATCGCTTAATACAGATATTTCATCTTGCTGATTCTTTATAGACCATCCAACTGTTGACCTTTCATTTGTTCGAATTTCAAAAAAAATATCTGATTCTTTATTTAAAGATATATTATATCTTGTGGGAAAGTTTGGTCTTGAAGTATTTACCTTATGTAAAATCTTTGTCCCATTATTGGATTCACTTGCTTGTACAGTATGTGGTAATATACTAACAAAAACGAATAAAAGTATAAATGTAATAAAATATCGTTTCAGTGTTCTCAACATTTTCAATTTCCCTCCATAGTATTATATATAAAACAAGCTGCTACAATTAAGCAGCAGCTTGTTCTAATATACGATTAGTTTAAAACTAGTTCAAATCGCCTGATACATTAGTAAAGGTCTGATTAACAGGAACTGTAATAAGAACCTTATTATGGCTAGCAGAATCCGTTAATTCAACATATACTTCAACAGAAGTAACATATGCAGTATTACCAGCAATTGTTCCATTTACCTTTGCAATATCGGAGGCTGTAATTGTCTGAGATACACCATCATATGTAATTTCAATATAATTGGTCTTATCCTGAAGAGCAGTTCTAAAAGCAGAACTATTTAAATTATTCTTTTTAACCTTAATACTTGCAGCAGTATCCTGAGTATCCTTGATAGTAAAGCTTCCTGATACAGCAACGTCCTTAAAATCTCCTGTGAATGAACCATCAGCCTTTTCCTGCTTAGTCTGGAACTTTGCAGTTACATAATATGTTCCAGCAGCAAGATTTTTCTTGTAACCAATAGCTGTCTTTGTAACAGTTGAAACAGTTAATACATCACTTGCAGTTGTAAGGAAATCAGAAGAAACATCTTTTCCATCCTTATCTTTTACTGTATAAGTAACTGCTTTTGCATTTGTACTATCGCTTGTATAATCTGCAACAGCTGCGCCATTTGCCATCTTAACAACCTTAATTTGAACCTGATATGCATCTGCATTTGCAGTATCAGCTTTTACAGTAGTATCAACTTCTGAAGGAAGTGAAAGCTGGTATGACTGAACGTCTGCACTATCAACATATACAACAGTAAATGTTCTGGTAATTTCCTTTTTATCAGTAGCGTTTGCTAAAGTAATCTTATAGGTATAGGATCCTGTTTTAACAGCAGAGGCAAAAGTATTACCAGATACCTTAACTTCTGATTTTGCACCGGTTGATGCTGTAAGTGAAGGAGCCACACCGCCGTCTGGCTTAGAAAGATTTTCAACTTTTGCAGTAGCAACAGTCATATCATTTCCATACTGATCCTTCAATTTTGCAGTAAGGGTTTCCTGAACACTCTTACCAGTCATAACAGTTACAGATGTCTTATCTAAATCTACAGATGTTGCAACTGCTTCTCCCTGAACCTTTACAGCTAATGAAGCAACAACATTACCATCTTTCTTGATTAAAACATAAGTATCAGCAGCACTTACACCCTTAACGGCAACACCATCATTTTTTGTAAGCTGCTGTGCATTTAAAACAAGCTTTGTAGGATCTGCTGTTTCTACAGTATATGCATTGTAGTTATCAATTTCGTTGCCATCGTTATCTGTAATTCTGAAGAATATCTGCTGATCTGTAACACCAACCTTGATAGCATTATTTGCCTTAAAAGATGCAGCAGTCCATGTAGGAGCTGTCTTAGCAATTGTTAATGCATAGTTATAATTTACTGCTGAAGGGTCAACAGCGGTGATTGTAAGTGTATCTTCAATCTTTCCTGTTTCTGTTCCGTCAGATGCAAATGTACCAGTATGATATGTCACCTTAGCAACCATAGTATCACCTACAGTTGGAAGATATACACTTGTACCTTCTACATAACCTTTTGTAATTGTAAGTGCTGTTGTAACTTTTCCTTTTGAAGAATCAGCATCTGATAATCCAAAGTATCCTAAAACAACGCCCTTTGCATCCATTGTTACAGCCTTAACATCAGTTTTGATTCCGGCTGGAACCTCTGTCTTTGTAAGGGAAACCTTAGCTACTGTGTTATCAGTTGCAGTAAATGTAGCAACAGATCCTTCGTACTCTACTGTGTAATCTTTTGCGTCTGTCATTCCTGTGAATGTTTCGATAACATATGTATCTGCTGCATCCTTCTTAGCAGAAATAGACTTAACAGCTACAGTAGCCTTTGTTGCTGTGTTTGTCACCTTAAGATCGCCAGCTTTGATATCCTTAGCATCACCAACAATAACTGCCTCAACTTTGTTGTACTCTGTCTGTGTTGCGCTCTTAATGATTGCCTTTTTAACATTGATGTCTGTTGTTACTTCTTTGCCATAATCAGATGTAGCTGTGATTGTTACCTTACCAGCCTTTACAGCCTTTACAACACCAGTTGTAGCATCTACAGTAGCAATTGTGTCATCAGAAGACTTGTAAGAAACCTTTGCTACGCTTGGGCACTTCTTTGTTGTTACTTTGTCTTCAGTGCCTACAGCCATCTCTGTAGGAGCTGCTGTAAACTTAAGACCTACGTTAACAACCTTTACGTTTGCCTTAAGTGTCTTAGAAACTGCCTTCTTACCCTTCTTAGCAGTTACCTTAACACAATATACGCGAGAAAGTTATATACAGGAATGCGATAAAATGGGGATTTGTGAGGTACAAAATAATGGATATATATATGAGAAAAGTAACGAAGAAGCAACAAAAATATAAATTAAAAACCAAAAAGTATGTTGTTATCATAAGCCTTTAATTAAACGGCTATAGAGAACTTTTAAATTATTTTCTTATAATATTGTTTTATTATTTTCCTACCATTATAATATATGTATTGTGATGAACGAACTTAAACAAGAGAGTCTTATATGATATCCAAGATATGTTTTCCGAGGATAAAGGGGAAATTCTGAGGAACGTATGCTTGAAGAAATGGCAGCTTTTCGTAAAGAAAGGAGAATCACGTCATGACAGATTTGAAGAAGCTTCCTATTGGGATCGAGAGTTTTTCTGAAATACAATCAAATAATTATTATTACGTAGATAAAACAAAACTGATTGAAATGCTACTGGATCATCCTGGTAAGGTCAATCTTTTTACACGACCGCGCCGCTTCGGAAAATCTTTGAACATAAGTATGCTTCATTCCTTTTTTGAAATCGGTACCAATCCAACGCAATTCGATGGGCTATATGTTTCCAAGAATAAGTCCTTATGTGATAACTACCTAGGACAATATCCTGTAATTGCAATCAGCTTAAAAGGTGTGGATGAAAACAATTTCGAAAACGCGTATGCGTTATTGGAGAATATTATTCGTGAAGAAGCAAATCGTTTTCAGTTTCTCATGGATAGTCCGAAGCTGTCTTCCATCGATAAAACTTCTTACGAACGTTTATTGTCATATGGCATGGAGCGAAGCACACTTTCTTTTGCGTTACGTCAACTAAGCCAACTTCTCTATAAGCATTATGGGAAAGAAGTTATTATTCTGATTGATGAGTATGATGTCCCATTGGCTAAGGCAAATGAGCGTGGTTATTATGATGATATGGTTCTTCTTATGCAGAACCTTTTAGGTAATGCGTTGAAAACAAATAATTCTCTGAAATTTGCCGTATTGACAGGCTGTCTTCGTATTGCCAAAGAAAGCATATTTACCGGACTGAATAATTTTAAGGTATATTCTATTACAAATGTGGATTTCGACGAATATTTCGGATTTACGGATAAAGAAGTGCGTACGATGTTACAGTATTACGGATTAATGGAGCCTGATGGCCAATCCAATCATTACGATACGGTCAAAGACTGGTATGATGGTTATCGTTTTGGAAACGTAGATGTTTATTGCCCATGGGATGTGATCAATTATTGTAGAGACCATTTAAGCGATTCTGCAGCAACGCCTCGAAATTATTGGATTAATACCAGTGGAAACGAAATTGTTAATCGATTTATCGATTGTTTAGATCAAAAGGATGCTGATAAGAAATTAACACAGACAGAGTTGGAATTACTTGTCAGCGGAGAATCTGTTCAGAAAAAAATCTGTGAGGAATTGACTTACAAAGAATTATACGATTCTGTAGACAATATATGGAGTACACTTTTTATGACCGGCTATTTGACCTCATGGGGACAAAGCGATTCTGTGGACGGGGAATGTTACTATGAATTGGCAATTCCAAATCGTGAAGTCCGTAATATCGTTACAAATCGCATTCTATCTCTTTTTAAAGAAAATGTTAAAAAAGATGGCGAAATGGTTGATCAATTTTGCGATGCATTATATGAGGGAAAACCAGAATTAGTTGAGCAGATTTTCTGCGAATATATGAAAAAGACAATCAGCGTTCGTGATACGTTTGTTCGCAAGCCATTGACAGAGAATTTTTATCATGGTCTATTACTCGGTATCTTAAGCTATAAGAGCGGATGGATGGTTCGCTCCAATCGCAAGACAGGAAATGGTTATTGTGATATTCTGATTCTGATTGATAATTCAAATACCGGAATTATTATTGAAGTTAAATATAGCGATAACAATAACTTGAAATATAAATGTCATGAGGCTTTACAGCAGATTGATGACATGGAATATGCTAATTTCTTTGAGCAACAAGGTGTTCAATATATTTTAAAATATGGCATTGCATGTCGGCGCAAAGAATGTTGTGTATTGCTTCAAACTTGTAAAATACCTAATTAGTAATTATCGTACTAAAAATTTAGATTTCACAGGATCTGAAAGTCAACTGTACACTTTATTATAGATTATCAATCTGTTGTATAAATGAATCCCCAAGAGGCATGAGCTAACAATTGTACCTCTTGGGGATATATACAATTACTCAAAAAAGTTATTTATTTAGATAGCTTATGGCAACAATTCCCTCCCTTTTTTATATTGCAATATGAAAATTTCCTGTCACTTTTTTGATACTTGTATCAGTATTTTAACGGTAATCTTTACTTAGAAATCCCCATTTTATCGCTTCCTATATATAACTTTCCCCCGTATATTGTGTTAAGGTAACTGCTAAGAAGGGAAACAAGAAAGTTTCTAAGACTCTTACAGCTAAGGCAGCTGTAATCAATGCTGGTCTTAAGTTTACATCAGCTCCTACAGAGATGGTTGTAGGTACTGAAGATAAGGTAGCAACAAAGAAGTGCCCGAGCGTAGCAAAGGTTTCTTACAAGTCTTCTGATGACACAATTGCTACTGTAGCAGAAGATGGTACTGTAAAGGCTGTAAAGGCTGGTAAGGTAACAATCACAGCTACATCTGATTATGGTAAAACTGTTGAGACTGCTGTTACAGTTAAAGACGATGCAGCAACAAAAATCGATTCTGTAACTGCAACAAGTGTAAAGACTTTAGAAGTTAAGTTTGATGGCAAGGTAAAAGATTCTGCAACTGGTAAGTTCAAGGTTACACGTGCCGGTACAGAAGTAGCTATGACAGCTAAGTGGGCTGATAATAGCAAGAGTGCAATTCTTACATCTGAGTCATCTCTTCAGGCTGGTACATATACAGTTGCTTACGGTGAGATGACAGGAACAGTTGTAGTTGAAGCTCAGAAGGCTACAAAGATTAATATTCTCACTACAAAAGTTGGATTAGGTATTAATCTTGGATCTCAGCAGAGAGTTTACTATACAGTACTTGATCAGTATGGTAATGATATGGGAATCGCATCAAATAAGCTGACAATTACAGCAACTAACATGAATAAGAATAGTTCTATGGATAGTAAAATTTACACTAATTCAAACAAGACAAATACTTATTTTGATATGTTAGTAGATCCTGCACCTACAAACTCAATCGGTGACAAGATTGCTGTTGTTGCTTACCTTACAACTGATGTTTCTGTAAATGTATCAGCAACTCTTGAGATTGCTAACATCTATACAAAGACATTCTCATTTGGTGAGGTTGATAAGGCTAAGGACGCTCAGTTCTTCGTTGGTAAGACTGATTATAGCTATAGCTTACCGTATGAAGCAACTGATTCTGAAGGAAACAAGGTGTTGCTCGAGAAAACTTCTACAACATTAAGCACTCCTGCAACAACAAATAATATTACATTTGTTTCTAGCAATCCTTCTACTATTGATCCAGCAGATTTTAAGATCGATAGCAATGGAAAGCTTACATTTAAGACAGGTAACTATGCTTCAACTGTTACAATTACAGCGTTAAACACTGTAACAGGTGAGACTGCAAACATCAACATCACTGTTGGTAAGAAGCCGGCTCTGTCAAAAGTAGAGGTAACAGATGTAACGATTCCAAAGGGATTTAATACTTCAGGAAAAGTTAAGGCAGAGATCATTGGATATGACCAGTATGGTACTGTAATTTCTGCAGCTAACATGGCAAACCTTAATCTTGCAACTTACTTTACATATGCTGGCAGTGCATATGCTGCAGGAACAACCGCAAAAGTTACAAAAGATGGTAAGTATGTTGAATTCCAGAATCTTGATTCTGCCATCGGAAGAGCTGCTACTGGTACAAAGTTTAACATGACATTTATTTCTACAACTGATGCTACATTATCTAGCAATGCTACATTTATCATTGGGGATGCTACAGTAGCTTCCTACTTCAAGGTTGATTCAAGCGCCGTTGATACATTGTTCGCAGGTGGAAACGGAAAGCTTAAGGTTACAGTTTATGATAATTATGATCAGGCGATGACATCAGACTTTACACTTTCTACAACAAAGGCTGGTGCAGTAAATGTTAGTGCTGGAACATTCAATCCTGCAACAAAGCAGACAGAATACACTGTTACAGCATCTTCTGTATCTGGAGTTTCTGAGAATGGAACAATTGATATTCTTCTTAAGGACAAAAACGGTAACGATGTAGAGACAAAGACAGTTTCTATCAATGTCTCAAATGTTGTTAATAGTCTGATCGTATCAACTGATAAGGATGCTTATACAAGTGGCGACAAGATTAATGTTGATATTAAGGCTTACAATGGCAGCTACTTCTTAAGCAACTTAAATGCAACTTTAGCTGTTACTGTTGTAACTTACAATGCTAGCGATGCAGCAGTAGATACTAAGGTTGAGAACCTTGCATTTAAAAATGGTGTAGCAACTACAACAGTTGATGCAAAGGCTGCTGTTAAGAGTGTTGGTGTATCTGTTAAATCTGCGGGAGCAACAGGTAATGCCAATGTTACAGAGGCAAAGGCAACAGGTCTTTCTGTAAACGCTGCTTCTGCTGCTACAAAATATGCAGTTGCAATCTCTGGTAGCGCAATCTCTGTTACAGCACAGAACAGTGTTGGAGAGACAGTTACAGGATATGCTGGAAACAAGGCAATCAGTGTTAAGGTTGAGAAGAAGACAGCACTTGGAACAGAGGATGTAACAGATACTTACATCGATGCTGCTGATAAGAGCGCAATTAAGAACTTTGTTAACGGAACATTAGAGATTACATCAAAGACTACAATTTCATCTGTTACAGATGCAGTCATCATCATTACTGTTACTGAGCAGGGTGGAATCACTGGTTCTAAAGAAATAAAATAATATATCTTTCAACTAGTTACAATTGGTTATAGGATATAAACTGAAATCGGCTATGCATTAGCATAGCCGATTTCATGCTTTAATATGCCCAATCAATGTATATCTTTGCCTTACTCGGACAGTAATGGGCTCCCGCATAATTGATACTAAACTGATCCATAGAATTACGTTCAAAACAATTCAAATACTTGGTTGCACAAGCAACAATCTCATTGTTTCCATCATAAAATACAATTGTGGCATGAATATTGCTTAATTTCTTTGCAGAACTGTTAAGCGCGACAAATCTTGTCTCAGTCACATCAACTTCAGAGTTGACTTTTATCTTCGTGCTATAACTTTTGGTCTTGGACTTACTTACAGAATAGGTTCCCTTATATTTTGAATAGTTAATCGGATTACCATATTCATCTGTCGGCGTGGTAAAGAAGAATGCTGCCGAACTTTTGCCTTTCAAGCAAAGATTCTTTTGCGTTTCCTTGGATAAGCAGGAATTGTCACTATCCAGGAATTTAAAAGTCGCTTTCAAAGAAAGGTTCTCTTTGTTTTTGTTTTTGTAGATTGCTAATATACCGTTTGACAGTTTTTTATAAGAAACAGAGACTTGCTTCTTGGCAGTTGTCTTATTGAATGCAGCCTGCGACGTAATCGGAACACTAAGAAAAACAAAAGCAAACACAAGGCATAATGCTATCAATTTGAAAATCGGTTTCTTTTTCATATTCCCTCCTAAAAAAGAAATGCAGGGCGAACCCTGCATTTCTAAATGATTTAATTGTTCAGATCAGATTACTCTGTCTTGAATGTTGTGTTGATTGGTACATAGAATGTCCATGTAGTAGCACCATAGTTATCCTGAACAGTTGCATACTTAACAGTCATCTTGTTATTGTTTGCTACTGGTGCTGTACCATCAGTCTTAGCTGCGATAGATGAAATAGACTCATAATCACTTGTGTTGTTGTTCATATCAACATTAGTCTTTAATGCTTTCTGAACTCCAGCATAATCTAAGGAATCAACAGTTCTTGAAGTAACTGTTACAGTAGGAATAACAACGCTATTCTTAACAGTTACAGTCTGTGTACGGCTTGTGTACTTAGAAGCATCTTTCTGATCATAGATACGATACTCGATTGTGTATGTACCAACCTTAGCAAGATCAGCAGTTCCTTCTGCTGCCCAAGTAATGCTGTTGCCAGTTTTTACTGCGCTAAATGTCTCACCATTAGAACCGATTGATTCAGCAGAACCTGTTACATATAAACCAGTGCTTGGTGCAAAGGTAGATGTACCAAATTTAGCTAATACTTCAACCTTAGTTACAGCATTTGCAGGTGTTACGCTACCATCAGCAATAACTCCATTTGTACGAACATATCCAGCGAATAATCCGTTATATGTTGCGTATAATCTAGATGTTACAGCATCATCTGTAGTATCTGCAGGGTTCTCATCAACAGTATTTCTTGTTAACTCAATCTGGTATGTAAGCTTTAAGTTAGTCTTAGTTGCTGGAAGAGCCTTTACAGTTACATTTACATTTCTTACGAATGTTTTTCCTGTGTTCTGATCAGCACCAGTTACCTTGATGGTATAAGTCTTAGCTACTGCATTAGCAGCAGTATACTTGTTTCCTGTAAGAGAAATTGCTGTTCCAGATACAGTTGTTACTAACTCATATGAGTAAGTACCGCTAACCTTGTTACCGTTCTTATCGTATAACTGTGCCTTAACTTCTCCAAAGTAATCTGTATCATTTACATCGGACATTGTAGGTCTTGTTACACTTACAGTCATAGATGCAGCTTCAGCTGTCTTTGTTACAGCTACAGGGATTGTATAGTAAGTATCCTTACCGTTCTTTGTAGCCTTGATGTTTACCTGAGCAGATCCAGCAGTATTACCAGTAACAGTAATTACAGCATACTTACCGCTATCAACAGTTGTTGAAGCACTAGCAACGTCATCATTTGATGATTCAACTTCGTAAGTATCATAGCTGATTACATTACCCTTAGCATCCTTAGCGCAGAAGTAAACATTGCTTACATTACCACCCTCAGAAACTGATACACTTGCATCAGATAATCCAAGGTAGAACTTTGCACAGTTGCTCTTGCTATTGGTGTTATTTGTTGCAGCAAATAACTTTGTTCCCTGAGTAGCTTTAGCGTCAACACATGTAATCTTCTGAGTTGCAGTTACGTCCTGAGCACCTGCAGCGTTGCTGTTGTATGTAACAGTAACCTCAGCCTCGTCCTTAACAGTGTTCATTGTGATTGTAGCCTTTGAAGCTTTGTCAAGGTTTGCTGCTGAATAGTTTCCTGTAACAGATACATAGCATGTTGTGTCAAGTGATACAGAAGGTGTTACATCAATTCCGTCTGCGTCAAACAGAGTGAAATCGATTGCTGTTTCAACGTTCTGCTCCGCAGAAGCAGTGTTAATTGCGATACGTGATACTTCGCCAACCTTAGCTGTCAGATCAACAACAGAATCTTTGCATGTTACTTTGTAAGCGGTTCCGTTTGTGAAGTTTCCGAATACAGTAACCTTAGCTGACTTTCCGTCTGCTGCGAACTCTACAGACTTAACTGCTAATACAGTAGATCCATCAGCAGCTGCAACTGTGATGTCATCCTTTGTATAGTTCTTAGAAGCTTCGCCTGTAAATTCAGCTGTGAAAGCATTAGATGCTGTCTGAGCTACGCTTTTAAGACCGGCAGCCTTTACTTCAATGTCTGTTGTAGCAATCTTGCCATAATCAGATGTAGCTGTGATTGTTACCTTACCAGCCTTTACAGCCTTTA
>OGMT01000915.1_pt1 | contig 17243 bp, 33 predicted proteins | sample 1573271 | NCBI WGS metagenome assembly OGMT01 (sample SAMEA2582000, study PRJEB24529) | metagenome | biome: Human gut stool | place: China | collected 2011 | reverse complement strand
ATCCCTTACTTTGGGTTCTAGCTGACTTGTTAAATAAACTTCGCAACCATGTAAATATTTTATACCATTCTCTTTACAATATTGTCGTTTTGCAAAATGTTGAAAAATATTTCCATGTTCAGTAAAACAAATAGCTTTAATTTGATTATCCATACAAAACTTAACATAATCCTTAAAATTAGTGCAACTATCTAAAAGGCTTAGCTCTGTATGAACATGTAATGGCACATAATTATTCATATTGTTTATTCCTCCTATATTTTTTTATTTCACTTTGTTTTCTATAGTACAAATTGTATCATTGTGCCAACCACCGTGTGCTACCATCAAAATCCTAGAAATCTCGAACCCATACTTTTTCCCAACGCCACCACTATTCCAACCAAAAGTTATGACCTTGCCACCTTTTTTTAAAATTCTAGAAATTTCTCTTTTCTGATTTGCCCAAAAAGAAGCACTGGTAGTAGTCCACGCAACATTATATCCAACATCTTTATAACATTCACTTACTTGACGTGGAGAAAATGGAGGGTCATATAAGATTCCGTCTACTGAATTATCTTCGAACATTTTTAAAAAATCTAATGCGTCCATATGATAATTAGTATCAAATTCTGGATTTAAATCATTAGTAATTTTAGCTAATTTATTTTTATTAGCAAAAGGGTCTATCCAAAGCCCCTCAAACATTTCTTCCTTAAGCATCTCTTTTATTGGCTTAATATCAAATGTGTTTTTATTCGGCATTGCCCATGCCCTATCTATTTTTATATTTTTTTCTTCCATACTCTCACCTCTAATCTAGCCCGCATCATAAAAACTTCTACTAATATTTACCTCATCAAATCTTATAGGCTCCACCTTTTCAAAATCTGTTTCAATTTTAAATTTAGGTCTAAAATCACCATCACCATCTGAATAAATACCAATTTCTTCACTATGTCCTAATTTTCCATTGTTTTCCATCTTTTTAAGCATAGAACAAAAGATATCTATCCAACGTTCTTCCATAATGCATTCTATTGTAAAAGTCTTTTTCATACTATTCTTCCTCTCTTAAATCATATTCCTCAATTCTTTCTAAAGCTTCTTCAAAATTATATCCCAAGCAAGGGTCGAAATAACTTTCTTCTTCATCACCGCTGCAAAAAGCCCAACCGCCTTCATAGCCACTCATTTCAGTTCCAGACCTTATAGTGTCATACCATACTTCTACATTTTTATGCCCTAATTCTTCTAATGCTTTTTTAATTTTTTTAGCTTTAGGAGTATTATTTACCTTTTTATCTGTATATCTTCCCATAACAACCTCCTAGTAAACACTTACCACTATAGCTTTGTAACTTTCAACTTCTTTTTCCATATAATCTGCAACTAATGCATCAAATATTTCATCATTCATTCCATAAGAAAGTGGATTATTGTCAAACATGTTTCTAATGTGTTCTTCCATATCTACTTTATCATCTGTATAAAACTCCCCATAAAAATAAACATCTGAAACATAACAATTTGACTTTTGAAATACTTAGTTTGTATAGTCGCAAGTTATATTTTCGGTAGCTACAATAAATACTAGCGGCAAATCTGGGTTACTTTCAATCAACTTTCTTAACTCTTCGTTATCTTTCATTTCTTTACCTCCTGTGGAATCCCAAAACTTTTTTTTATATTTTCCAAGCTGCCTAAAATATTTTCAGCTACACCTTCTTGCAATGCATTTAGTTCATATTCACGGGTAATTATCTTATAATAACTATTTTCATCTATATATTTTTCTAATATTTCAAATTGTTGGGCTATTTTTTCTGCCTTGTTTTTATCGTCATAAATTCCCAAAACATATTGTTCTTCATAATATTCTTTGCTTACTATATAAATTTTCATATTTACCTCCTAATATTCAATATTTAATTTTTTATATCTAAGCGGGTCTTCAGGTTGTATCTTTTCTAACTCACTAGCTTTAAAATCAATATGGTCACCATTTTCAAATTTCACACCAAATACAAAGTCTTTTTTATTATAAGATATAGAAGTTACTATTCCTAATTGCCCTTGATATTTAGTATAAAAGTTTTCTGTTCCTAAATCAGATTTTAATTCTTTCACTCTTACCATGTCTCCATATTCAAACTTACCTTCATTTTTAATAAAATTAATTACTCTCATTAACTTGCTCTTATAAATTTTCATCTTTATTTTTGCCCTCCTTACACTTTAATTCTATAACTGCCAAAATAGCATAATTAGCCAAATCTAACAAAGTATCTTCTATTTTCTCATCTTTGACTTTCCCTTCCACCTTATTTAAAGTTCTGGCGCGATTTAACTTATCTTCCATTCTAACCAAAAATGAAGTCAAACCATATTTCTCAAAAGTATCGTGAACGCTATCGCCATAATCATGATTTTTATCTTTATATAATTTATTCAAACTATCGCAAATTTGTTTGTGTAATTCAACTTTATCCATTTTAACCTCCTATTATTTTTAAAAATAAAAGTGCACCAAATATTATAATGCTAATATCTAATATTGTGGCTGGATATATTCCTAACATACCAATAAGCCCAACCCAAAATTTAATCTTTCCAGAAACATAACTATCTTCGCTAAAAGCTATTAACTTAAAGCATAAGTAACTAAACATTTTCTTCACCTAATAATTTTTTTAATACTGTCAATTCTCCTATTTGATAATATTGAGCCGCCGTTTTACCACAAGACCTAACTGCACAATTAACTACCATGTTTGATTTCTCTATCTCATTTATTTTATCTCTAATCACTTGTTTTGAAATATAATTATCTCTATTTTTTAACTCCTTAATTGCCCAATTTAAAGCATCAAATTGTTTCTGGGCTTCAGCGCTCATTTGATAATCATCTTCTTCCCATAAATAGCCATTTATTTCATCTCTCATATCTTCTAATATTTGAATATCGTTCATATTACACCTCCAAAGTACCATATAAAATATCTAATACCCTATCTCTCACTTTAGCACCCTTAACACTATATATTTCTACTTCTTCTATGGCATCAATAAGGTCTTTAATGTCTAATCTTGTTTGTATAAGTTCTCTTTTTATTTTTTCTATTTTCATATCATACCTCCATGTGAAACATTTTGTTCATTTTGTCTCTTATTTGTTTCACATTTATATTATAGCATAAATTTAATTCAAAGTCAATAGATTTTTTAAATATTCCCTTTTTAATCTTTATATTCTTCTAAATTTTCTTCTACATCTCCTTTTGCACAAGTATAAACTTCAATACAACACAAATCTTGGTTGAAGAAAAAATTAGTTACAATACTTTCTAATATTTCCTTTTTAAAATATTTTTCTAACGTTTTCCATGCGTCTTTTTTAAAAGAATAATCATGCCAGCTTATATCTATATAATCGTATTTATCATATCCTCTACCGTAATAAACTCTAATTGAAACATCATCATCTATTGTTGCTCCAGTAATAGGAGATGTATAACAATTCCTAATACTGATAGTATAAATAAATTGTTTAAAAGTAATATATTCCATTATTCTTCTCCTTTAGCAGTTTCATCAACTTCTTCCATAAATTCTTTAAATTCTTTGTCGTTCCAAACTTTGACTATATCATTAGCGGGCACAGTATGAGAATAACCATCATGATTATCAAATATAACATGACAATCACCAACAAGTGTGCCTACACTTCCATTTTTTACCATTACTTTCATAAGCCCCTCCTATTCACTACAAGTTTCGCTTAACCAGCCACATTTCCTGCATTTATATATCCAAAATGTAGTAGTACCGCTTTTACTTCTACTTAAAACTTTACCTGTAGATAAATTCTCTTCTACTTCAATTTCAACACCTCTACAAATTGAAATTCTTTTACTGCCGCATTTTGGGCATTTATTATTTTCTTCCACATATTCTATATTTTCAAAATCTTCTTTAGATGTTTCCCAAATCATGCCACATTCATTCCTTTCTAAAGACCATTATCTTTTCTGAATTATCATTAAAGCCTTGATTAGAGTTACAACGTTTAATATTATCTAATTGATAATATTCTATAAATTTAAATCCTTCTTGCTCGGCAATATTTTTGGTATCTTCTACTAAATTATAATTTAAAAAATTATTTATATTTAATAAGAAATTGCCATTATCTATTAAGTATCTTTTTATATTCTTTATAGTAGGTCTCAAATAATTTTCTTTCCAATCTTCATACGAAGTACCTTCTTTAAATGACTGATTTCCAATTCTATAATCTTCAAGATAGAAATAAGGTGGTGAACTAAAAGCTAACCCAACTTTATTTTCCCATTCTGGCACAAATACTTCTGACCCTTGTGTTCTTATTTTTATAATTCCACGGTTTAAGCCATTAACTGCTTTATAATCTTTTACTAACTGGTCTAATCTTTCAGTAAGTAGATAGTTAGGGTCAGTTCCTAGATAGTTGACTTTGTTCTTTAAGGCTCCCATTAACCTATCTCCCCAACCGCAACTAAAATCATACCAAATATTGTTTACATTGTATTTACTTAATACTGCATCAACTGTTTTTATTGGAAAGTTGGCAGGTTTGCTACAAACTCCTTTTCCACCTAATCTCATGACTGTTTCAATTTTTTTTATTAATGGGTCACTATCTGGGAAAATCTTTTTATTATCCAATGTCTTTGCAACTAAGAAACCTACTAAATCTTTGCATTCTAATACTTCTGAAATACTCCATTTGTTATAATAAATCTTGGTCATTGCCATTAAATCTTTGACATAATAATTCGTGATATTAGAATGTTTTATTCCACCTTTATATAGGTTCCTAAATTCTTTTTCTACTAACGAAAAATCTGGTTTTGAATAATAGTCATTTCTTATTTTATTAAACTCTTCATCGGATAATTCACACCAATGTTTAGTGCATAATTCTTGATTTTTATATTTTATAATCTTTTCCAAAATTTTAATCCTCCTAAAAATAGCTTACTTCTTTCCCTTTTTCTCTCAACTCTAGGTAAACCGGAAATCTTAGACTTAAAGAATTGTCTTTTTTATTTGTTGTTTCTTCAAAATATTGTACTGTAATTACCCTTCCTAGTAATTCATTTTGATTAGCCCAAAAATATTCTCTATCTTGGTCGGTAAATCCAGAGCCCACTCTAACTTCAAACCCTTTATAATCTACTATAATGGCACCCAAAGTTCCTTTATTCTTCCCTGTTCCTTCTTCAAATCCTATAATTTTCAAATCACAGTCTTGCATAGCCTTAACTTTTAAAATATTCTTAGTTCTTCTAGCCTCATAAGGTGCATTTGCTATATTAACCATAACACCTTCGTGTTCTAGTGCAATTTGTTTGTTAAGTTCTTGTTGGACTATGTCTTTATTATATTTCCCATAATATAATATTGGAACTGATTTCCACCAATCTGGCTTCATCTGCTCTTCTAATTCTTGGATAATCTTTTTTCTTTCTATACATGGCACAGAGCAATATCCATTTTCAAATTCCTTAATTTCGCAAGTATCAAATATATTAAATACAATATCTTTTTTATCTTGGTCTTTACTATTGACAACTGTAACTGTTTCTCTGTATAAATCTTTTGAAGGTATATTATCTTTATTTAAAAGTAACTCGCCATCAAAGCAACCAAATGGCAACCACAATAATTGTTCTTCTAAATCGTATAATCCTTCTATTGGTTTCCCTTGGCGGGAAAACAATTTGACTCCATTCTTATCAACTATCGCTACACACCTTATGCCGGTCAAGTTTCTGGCTTATTATTATATCTGGATTTGTTTTTTCTAACTCTTCCATTCTGTCCCAATATTTTTCAGCCAACATAACGTTAAATTCTGGAATTAGATTTGGAAATACTTTGTTTATAGTTTTTGAAGTTATACCTAGTTTTAACTCTTTAGTAAATATTTGACCATACATTTCTTGGTCAGGTTTGCCTTGTATAAATTCTAAAACATAAGCTATATCTATGTCCGTTCCAGTATTATGTTCTTGTAGATATTCAAATACTTCTTCTATTGTTTCAGCTGGTGCATATTTTATTTGTTTATTTACAATTTTATTTATCTTCTTGCTAGATAAACCAGTTACAATATAAGGATTATAAATAAACCATAGAACTTTTTTTAACAATTCATTGTCCTTATTTTCTTCTAATATCTCTTGAAGTCTTTTGCCTGAGCTTTCTTGCAACTCTTTAAATATTTTAATTACTTCTTCCATAAATTTTTAATCCTCCATATCCGATATTTCTGCATACCATTCCTTAGGAAATTCTGTATCATATTCAATATCTTCAAATAACTCTGGCATATCTGCTTTAAATTTTAATAATAAAGGTATAAATATTTGTCTAATTTCTGGGTGAACTCTATTTGAAGTTCTTAATTTTAATATGTGGCGCCACTCTCTTATATTGCAAGTCATAGCAACTTCAGCAGCTATAGAATGGGGTAACATTGTCCTTAATTCATCTGGTTTAGCCCCATTGTTTGCCATTTTCATATAGCTTTCTTCTATTTTAGCCATTGTATTTTTCCAAATATTATAATTTTCTGGATTTGTTATATATACTGGGTCTAAAAATTTAAGTTCGCTATTAAATTTATCTTTACTATAATTTATCCATCTTGTGCTCTCTATTGAAAAGGCAACCCCTGTTCTATGACGGGTAATATCTTTGTAAAAATTGAGGCTACATTGAATACGTACTGATATTTTTTCATGTTCCATAACACTTTCGTGCCCAGAACTTACTGCCATTTTCAATAACCTTTTATAGCTATCTTCTGTTGTCAGTCCTTCGCTTCTATAGCAAACCCTCATAGCTCTTTCAATATTCTTCATAATTTTTACACCATCATATTTTTCGACTTCAATTTTTGGATTAATTATTTTCATTTTCTTCCTCCCATAAATCAACATTTCCATGTCCGGCACTTAATATTTTTATTGAGTCGTTTTTTACATTAACCAAGTTTTCATTGTAGAATTTTTTGTAATAATTTAGTTTACCTTTAATATTTTGGCGCTTTGTGATTATAAATTCGCTATTTCCTTCTCTGCCGGGAATACTAATTTCTACAGCAATTGAATTGTCTTCTGACCTTAGCCCTTCATAACATATATCTTCCAACTCTTTCATAGTATTAATTTTTCTTAACATTTTATATACCTCCTTTAATTTATTAATAATATTATATTCCTTTACTTCTAATTTGTCAATACCTTTTTAAAATATTTTTGAAAAATCATCAAATTCTTCTTGGAATTGTCTCTCTTCCTCTTCTCCCTTAATTCTGTCTTGTAATTCTTTATAGTCCATGCTTGACAATACTTTTTTCTTGAGCATAAATTTTCACAGTAAAAACTATTCCACTTAGTTATCTCTTTTGCACTCCAATAATCTTCTTTATCTTTCATGGTTTCTATTTCATTAATCTTAGCTTCCGCAAACATTCTTAGTTCTATCTTATTTTCTTCTGAAAAATCGTATTTCACTATATAATCTTCAAAAGTATATTTATCCTGTATTTGTTTTGGGAAAACTTCTAAACTATTTGCTTCTAGCCCGCTTAAAATCATAGCTTCTATTTCAAAATCACTATATCCTAAACCTTTTAATTCCTTTGAGATATCATTTTGCAACTTTTCAACTATATAGCCTCTTTCAGCTACTGTAGTTTTTACTTTTCCATTCTTTAATTTATAACTGATTTGAACATATTTCAACATATTCCACATTAGTTCTTTTATTTTATATCCTTGCTGTTCCATTGCTAAACCATATAAGATAAGTTGGCGACCTTTTATAGGTAGCTCACTATTAGAGAATTTAGAGCTGGTCTTATAGTCCACTATACTAACAGTCCCATCTTCGTTATATATAAGCAAATCTATTATTCCTTGAATAAATTTATTATCCATTTCAAAGACAAATAGTTTTTCTGTCTCTACCCTTTTATAATTTGGGACTTGATAATCTTTAGCAAAGCTTAAAATATCATTTTCCCACTTCTCTTTCATTTTGTCTGTTGGAAAATTATATTCCATAAATTCAGCTTCTTTAAAATCTTCTTTTAATTGTTCGGCAAAATTTATATCTTTGCCGTTTACTTTGTTTTCTAATATACTATGAACTCTGCCGCCAAGAAAGCCATAAATATTATTTTCTCCCTGTAATTTATCTATATAGGTTAGTTTATATTCTAAGTAACATTCATCTAAAGTTCCTAACTTACTAATCGAATAAACTTCAATATCATTGTCTCTTAAATATTTCAGTTTTTCTCTGGGTTCTAGTTTATCGAACTCTTCACTAATCATAAGTTTCTCTAGCCTCTCTTTCTGCCCATTCTCTGTCCCAACATTCTTTGCAATAAATACCTGCAAAATATCTACCAGCTACTTCATTTTTCCTTATTTCTCTACCGCAATCGGAACAATGCACTATCCCTGCAATATATTCTTCAGCAATTCTATTTATCCATTCTATAAATCCTTCCGTTGGTGGGTTTTCTATTTTTATACAAAATGAGCCTAAAAATTTATCATCGTTATCCCATATAGTAAATTCATTATTATATATTCCAAACTTAAAAAAGTAATTTTTATATTCTAGTCGTTCAGTATTGTTTATAACATCAGAGCCAAACTGTTCATTTCTAAATTCTACCCAGTTATCACGTATATGTTGTAATTCTATAAATGATACTTTTTCTTGTTTCATTGTTGCAAAAATTCTTAAAGGGAGCTGCATTATTATTTCTGACCATAAGCTTCTTCCAAGTCTTTCTTTATTTTCCATAATTCCTCCTTATACTAACTCACTATCTATTCCTAATGCTTGAAAAACTTCATTTAGCAATTCATAACCGAAATTATTGAAACTGTACTCTTCCCATTCTTCATCTATATTTTCATTGTATTTTTTATAATTTTCTTTGGTTGTAAAAGACACATTGTCATTATCTATTAATACAATATATTTATCCTTGTTTTTTAATAATTCCAAAAACAACTCTTTATCTTCCATGATTTCCCTTATATTACGAAAATTTTCCGTTTCTGTCAAAAGTTCGTAATTACTCCTTTCTATAACAATATTTTCTTAATAATATCTCAAAATTTTCTTTTCCCGCATCTGTGGGCGCCATTTTGCTTCCTTGTGGCAATATATTATAATCATTGTTAAATATAACATAAATTTCCTTGTTGCTATTAAATATGCCACCCTTCAATTTATCTGCCTGTTCTAAAACATGTTCAAGGTTCAACCCTTCATCTAATGCTATAATGATTTTATCAATAGGTAGCGACTTGATTAACCTTGCTTGTGTGTCACTTATATTACAACCACCCAAAGCTAATCCATTATGATAACCATAACTATCTAATTGCATAACAAATTTTTCACTTTCCCCAATTATAACATATCCAGCCTCTTCTATCCCTTTTTTATTTTCAAACATTCCATAAAGGAAACTTCCTTTTGAAAAATTCATCATAGCTTTCCATTTTGGATTATTCCCCAACTCTTCAAAATTATATCTTCCGCTTGCTCCAACTAAGTTTCCATTTTTGTCATACCACGGAACCACTATTCTATTTGTAATAGGGTCATACATAACATTAAATTTGAATTGTGTTTGCAACGTTATGTTATCATTTAAAAATCTAGTATTAGGCGCCTTTATATATTTATCCAATAAACTTTTAGAATATGTTGGGAGTTCTTTTTTCTCGCCTAAAATATTTCTAAAGCTTCTATAAAATCCACCAAATATAAATGGGTCTTCTTCATTACCTTCAACTTTTAATAATCTACTAATAAAATCTAAAACTTTAGATAGAGACCAATCATTATGTTGCATAATTAAAGTAAACAAAGTTCCACCTATGTCCTTGCTAAAACAAATGGCGAGCAAGTTATTTACATTAATACAAACTGAAGTTGGGTTGCCACCTTCTTCCCAAGCACACCTAATTTCGTTGCTATATTCAAAAAAAGAGATATTATAAAATCCAGTATTTTCTAGTATTGATATTATATCTTTTGGATTATCTCTTAAATATTTAGTTAAATAATCAACACTAACTGACATTTTATATACCTCTTTCTATTTATTTTCATTTCCCACAGTACAAAGCCCTAATTCTTTCCATTGGTTTGCAAAAGGTCTGAATTGATATAAGACTGTTTGACCAACTTCTCCATTTCTACTTTTCGTGTGAAAAAATATTTTATATTTATTTCCATCATCAGGAGTTATAGTTAAAGGTTCTCTAACCCCTACCTTATTTCCATTTTCATCTTTTGTATAAACATATTTGCCTTTGTCATCTTTTTTAAATTGATAAGCTTGAATATCATTTACTCCACCTGTGTATTCATCTTGCCATATATCTCTAAATGTGAATATCTCTTCATATATTTCTGCTATTTGCTTGCTATTAGACAAGGCACTTTCATCTAGCCATCTAATATGATTTTTAGTTCCTAACGCAACTTGAACTGGCGTTATTACTCCAACTCCTACTTGACTTGCGATTTGGAATAGTTCCTTACTGTCATTTAAAAATGATTGCCAAACTGCGTCTCCGACAGTAGAAGACACTTTAAATGTGTCGTATACAAACAATTCAAATCCTTGGCGAGCCAATTTCTTTATAGTTCTCTTAACATTTTTCATCCCATACTCAAATTCTCTTTGGAATACAAGATAAGGTTTATATTCTTCTCTTATTATATCCTGAGCCTTCTTAAAATATTCCAAATCTTCTTCTGTAAACTGTAATGTCTTTAATTTATTTCTGTTAATTTTCCAATAGTTTAGTCTTTGGGTTAATACATATACACAAAGTAAGTCTTTGAATATAACTGCATCTTGCTCATTACTAATAATACAGATTTTAACCTTTTGTTCTATAATAGGTAATACTATATTTGCAAATACAAAGCTAGTTTTTCCACCATTAGTATAGCTGGCGAGCATTGTCATACCCTTTCTTGGAATGCCATTAGAACAACTATTTAAAATTGGACTATATTTATCGAATTGAAATCCTACTGCCTCTCCCGATTGTTTTTGTTTTATGTCCTTTTCATTATATTCTAATGTCTCTAGGCTCAAATCATGACTAGCATTAAGAGCCAATGTATTTAATAAGGCGTCATAATAGTCAAATACTTCATCACTTGAAGCTAAGCTATTAAGCATTTCATAATTTTCGCTCATATCAAATCCATTCTCGCATAACTTTATTAATAGGTTGTTTTTTATTAACGCATTGTAATAAGCTTCAATATTCTCTGGGTCGACTATACTACAAGACTTTGAAAGTTCTTCATATCCACCTTTTTTTTCATATTCCTGCTGAAGGGTTGGATAATCGGCGAGATAAGTGGCAATAGACACTTGGTCAAATACTTTTATTCCTTTTTTTATCATATTATATCCTAAATTATAATAAAATTTTCCATCTTGTGTAGATAAATCTTTGTTACTATCTATAGGATATTCTTCAAAAAATTCAGAAGGATTAGAATAAAGAGCCATTATAAAATTTCCTTCTAAACTTTGTCTGCCTTTTTTTAATTTGTTTAAAATATCTTTATTCATTTTCCCTCTCCTTAAAGATTGTTAAGAAAATCACTAAAGTCCTTTCTTTTTGTGGCGCCAGCTCTTTTAATATTATCCATATTTTCTATAAGTTGACTATTATAAATTTCATTTTCTTTAATTTTAGTTTGTTTCTCTTTTTCTTTTATATCTTTATAAACATCATCTATATGATTTTTTATTACTACAAAGATATAGCTTAATTTGTGGTTTATACTCTCGAATTTTTTATTCTGGAAAGCGTAATCTAAACTTGACTGACACCTTTTTATTGTTTCATATATAGCCTTATAACTATATTTTTTTCTTAACAGAGATATTCTTATATACATTTCATTAGGATATTCTTTAGTATCTTTTATTCCTAAATATCTAGGGGCTATAAACTCCCCAATTTGACGCTTGCATTCTAGCTCAACTTTATCTAACTTATTTTCTTTTTCTCTTCTTTTTGCTCTAATATATTTTAAATCTTCATTGTCTAGTCCAACAATCTCTTTTACAGTTTTTATCTCTTTGTTTATTGTATATTTTTTTATTTGTAATTCATTAGAAATGTACTCTACTGTGCGACCTTCCATCAGTAAATTAAAAACTTGAGCCTGAATATCTGTAAAAGCGTATTCAGTTTTATTAATTTCCTTTAACTTACTTAATATATCTCCTGCCATTCAAATTCCCTTCTATATAAGTAGGAGAATTAATTCTCCGTACTTATACCAAACTTATTCATAAATTCTTCTATATCCGCTGTATTATTCTTCTTTTCTAACTCGGTAAAGCTCTTATATCCTTTAGCCATAAGATAATCTATGACTTCTTTTCTGTCTTTGCTATCTTTTAAGCCTGCGAAATATTTAGCACATTTAGATACTTTATCAGAATGTGGTGTTTGTGTTCCACTTTGCTTTTTGCCTTTTTTAGGTGTTTCACTGTCAAACATATCTCCTTCAGTAATATCAAAAGCAGCCATATATAAATATCTTCTTTGATATGTTTCAACTCCACCCAAACATTGAATTGCATTTGCCCCCTTCATATCTATATCTTTCATTGGGCTTGTGTAAGTTGTTTGAGCTGGAGTTTTGTCTTTGCCTACAACATCGCAGTCTATAATTACAAGTGCAGCCTCATCTTTATTAAATGTAGGTTTTGTAAATAAATTGTATTTATTGCAAAGTTCTATAATTGAAGGCATAATATCTTCTAATTGATAATAGTTATAATTAGAATAGGTATTTTTACCAGTTTTTGGTAATTGCCTTTTTGCTATCTCTTCTTTTACTAATTGTATTTTCTTATATAAATTAAATTGAGAAACATCTATTGCATTTGCCTCTGTTTTTATTTCTTCTTTATTTTCTTCCATAATGACCTCCTAGTTAAATGGATTTTCCATTGCATTTTCTTTAGCAACATTATCTATCGTTTGTGGCGTTTCTATAATATTTACATTACTTAAAAAATCTTCATCTGCTATATTTAATGGTTCATATACTTGATTTTTATCAGTATTTAAGTTATCTGGTCTAATTAAACAAATAATCTCTTTTGCTTCACCAACCACTTTTGTCATATATTCTTTTAGTTCTCTCCCTGCATTTTCTATTTCAAATCTAATTTCTTTAGGTAAACTTTCAAGTGGCGGAGTTATAAGTTGTGCCCCACGAACATATTGACATTCCCAGGTTGATTTTACAAATCCTTCTTCGGGTTTTGGATTAAGGTTCGCTTTTCTGTATTTTAACTTTTCAACTTGTATTGCATTTTTAAAATCATAATTGCTGGTATTAAATTGAGTCGTTAAAGGGTAGTATTCTTTTTTCTTGTCTTGGCGTGAATATTGTTCAATATAAGCATTTAATATCATTCTATTTTTTGCATCAGACATATCAAGTGATTTGTTATTATAAAATAAATCTAACCTTAATGTCAACTGTGGCAATGCTGTATTATCAACTCTCACACTTTTAATTTCAAAATTATTATAATATTTTCCTTTATATTCAGATAAAACATAATTTCCTGTAACAACAACTATATCTTCTTTAGATACTGTGCTTAAATTCATTTGTAAATGTTCTAATAAATCCATTGGTGTTAAAAATTCTAAATCTTTTCCACCAAAAGCTCCAATATTTGTTGTGTACTTAGAAGCATAAGAAATGTTCTTTAACACCTCTTCATCAAATCTTTTTTCGCTATTAATTATAAAGCGACCTTCTCCTTTATTTCCACAAACATACAATTTATCTCTTATTGGCAATGCCGTAAGCTGCACAAAACCTATATTATTTTCGTTTTGTCTAATACCAAATTTTAATATTTTACAATTACCTCTTTCTGTAATTGAACCATTTTTAGCTTTAACTAATTTTCCTACAAATCTAAAAGTATTCATAAATTACTCTTCTCCATTTAAATAATCTTCATTTGCCCTTTGTCTAGCTTTTTCTTCTTGCTCACTTTTAATTATTTGTTCTAATTGGCTAACTAAGTTCATTAAACTTGTATGAACCCCCATTATTGTTGAATATCTTTGGTGGTCTGAAAAAGTACTTGCTTTTAATAAATCTTCTCTAGTTCTTTCTAATTCTACTTTGTAAAATGCTAATTCTTTTTGCTTATCCATAATTAATTTCCTTTCTATAATTAATGTTTAATCTATATAATATGCTCACAAATTTAAAAATATTAAAAATTATCTAAACTATTTAACTTCTATTTCTTTGACTTTTGGTTCAATTTTTTCTGGCTCTTCATATTGTATTGTAATATAGAGTAACCCATTTTTAACTTCTGAAGTTATATCTTTAATTCCAGACTTCTTTAATGTAAATCTTGAATTAATAGAATATTCCTGCCCCGTTATGTTTAGTCTTGCCTGTTATATATAAGATTTGATAATGGTTTTCTGTCTTTATTGAAACCTTCAAATCTTCTTTCTTAATTCCTACAACATTATGAACTAAAATTGTTTTATTGTCTTTTGAAACAATAGAATAAGGGTGCATATCCTTTTCTTCTCTTCTAAAATTATAAAAATCTCTATCCCAATCAAATGGTGTAAACCAACTATCTAATAACATATTATCAATCCTCCAAATAAAAAATATAATTTGTGAGCACATTATTAATGCGTATTGTACACATTATTAACGTTATTCAGGCATATTTTCCAATGCGGTTTGTTTTATATCTTCTTCTAGGTCTTTAGCAACTTCATTAACTAATTCTTTTGCTTTCTTAGCCTTCTTTGCATCATAGAAATCTACATATGATTTTGCTCTTATTCTAATATTTCTATGACAAAGTGGGCAACCATTTATTATTTCTCTTGCAATAGCATAGCTATCGTGATATTTTTCTTTGCCTTCTTCTACATATCCTTTTAGCTCTTTTAGTAAATCCTTATCTTTTGGGATTTCTACAACTTGTTTACAATGAGTACAATACGCATTGAACTTTGTACTAATCTTTTTATTTTTTGTTTCCTCTGGTTCCATTTACCTTCAATCCTTTCTTTTTAATTAATTTACAAGATACAATTTTACTTCTATATGATTGCTTACACTCATAAGGGCAATCAATACAAAGTTCATTATATTCTTCTTCATTATTTCTTTTATAATATTCATTTATCTTATTCATATTCCATCACCCTTACAAGTACTGTCCTTCTTCCCCAATTTAGAGCTTCTTGGTGCGTATTGAAATAAATATCTAATTTATTCCCATTTATAGCACCACCTCTATCTTCTACTACAAATTTCCCTAAATTCTTAATCTCAATTTTAGTTCCAAAAGAGTAAGCTTTAGGCATTGCAACAGTATGATTTGCTTGTGCTTTAGCTCCACTTGCAGTAATTCCAGTAGATATTCCACAACATGAAGAGCAACTACAATAACCAGTTGCTATAAATTCAATCCATTCATCTCTTTTGGTCTCAGAACGGTTTGTAATCTTTCTTTGTTGTTCTTCTTTTTCTTTTTTCTCTGCTAAATATTTTTTAGCTACTTCTTCGGCTCTCCCTGGATAATCTACAGTCGCATAAAATTTTGTGTCTGTGACTTTAGGTTGTTCTTTTGTAATTTCAAACGTCATAGTAGGATAAGAAGGCTTAATAAATATACAATTAATTATAAATACAATAACTAATATAAAAATTATTTTTAAAATCTTATTTTGCATATATACCTCCACTTGCAACAATTTTATGATTCTTCATAACATTTCTAACAGTTTCTTCTTCATCTTTTATATAAAGAGCTGTAGTGCTTATAGATTTATGCCCTAATACATCTTTAATCTCTTTTATGTCATATCCTGATTTGTGTAAATCTGTAGCTAATGTTCTTCTTAAACTATGTGCTGATATATCTGTTTCAATGTTTGCTTTTCCTGTAAGTTTCTTTATTGTTCTATTAATTGAATATGGATACATTTTCTTTCCACCATTTGAAACAAATAATTTGCTACAATCTGTATGTTTTCTATATTTTAAATATTCATATATAGCCGAATTTACTTCTTGTGAAATAGGTATAACCTTTTTAACTCCGCCTTTTCTTACTACAGAGATTGTGTTATTTTCAGTATCATAATCGCTTAGTTCTAAGTTTACAAGCTCGCTCATACGTAACCCATTGTTCAAGAATAACATAATCATTGCATATTCTCTTGGATTTTTACATACATTTAATAAATCAACTGCTTCATTTGCATTTAGCGAAGTACTTTTTTTGGATTGTATTACTAATCTTTTAGCAACTGAACAAGCATAATTTTGAATATTCACATTTAGTTCGTTACTCAAATAGCTTAAAAAACTACTTATTCCCATAAATCTTGTATTTACAGTATTTGCACAATTACCCTTTTCATTCATTAAATAATCTCTGTAATCGACATAATCTTCTATTGTCAACTTTTTTAAATCTTCTATATTATTTATACCAAAATGCTCAAAGAATGGTAATATGCTACCTGCATAATCCTTTTTAGTTGTCTCAGAATTTTGTAATCTTAAAAAACCTTCTAATTCTCTCATATCTTTATTCCTCACTTTCTAATCTAATAGTATTATACTACTTTTTAGATTAAAAGTCAAGTATTTTTTCAAAATTATTTTTATTTTTTTATCAACTTATCCAAAGGTATATCTATTTGCTCATATCCTTTACACACATCTATTTCTATATATTCTCCATCTTTTGGACTATCACCATAGCAATATTTTGTGGCGTGAACCACAGTATTCCCAGACCCTACAACATAATGTTCACCTGCTTCTGCATCTTTCAAATATTCAATTGCGTCTTTAATCCATTCAGAAATAGTATTATCTTCTACTTTTACCCCTTCTCTAAAATCATAACAATATTCACTATTTCTTAAATCATTGTAATTTATAAGGGTATTGTCATTTTGGATTTCATACTCGCTCATTCCATATCTCCTCCTGTCGATTCTTGGATTGTAATAAATACATTGCCCTTCTCATTTAAAGCTATTAATTGAGCGCCCTTTCCTTGATAAACAACATAATAATCTGCCTGAAGTTATACTGTTTTT